>ERZ1673741.665-NODE-665-length-34607-cov-25.269391_pt1 | contig 34607 bp, 30 predicted proteins | sample MGYA00580209_ERZ1673741 | MGnify/ENA primary metagenome ERZ1673741 (study PRJEB41218, sample SAMN15661754) | gut metagenome | host: Homo sapiens | place: Canada: London | collected 2015-08-20/2019-03-30 | study: EMG produced TPA metagenomics assembly of... | reverse complement strand
TTCCGTATCTCCAAAACTTTTGAGTAAAAAAGTTAAGAAAATCTGCACTTTTAGGATTGAAATTGATATATCTCAACTAAAAGCCGTGTTCGATAACAGCAATACATTAATTATATATAGTTGAGAGTTGAGAATTGGGAGTTGAGAATAGAGGGGTTGGGAGGGGAAACTCATAATTCCTAATTCGGACGCATTGCCGTCCGACACAATATTTGCATTCCTGATGCTCAATACTATGAGCTCAGCGCACCACAAAATCTTTGGTGCGAAATTCTCGAGTTTTGAACGGTTTTAGCTAATACGTTCGCGCACAGTAGGTTATGCGATTTTCTGACGAAGCGTTATGAAATCAGACGCGCAAAAGAGCCGTTTTTGGATGCAATAGCGCCACTTTTATACTACAATAGTGGCACTATTGGAGTGTAAAAGTGGCTCTATCGTATGGCACGGGGGCTGTTTGCACAGCTAAACACCGAAAAAACAGCAAAACGGAACTCTAGAATCAATTTTTATTTTGTAACAAGTTTTTACCGTTTAGACAATATTTGCATAGTGGACAATAAGATAACACTACATCAATCATCAGATTTCAATATTACCGAAATACGTACGGCTTTCTGCGTCTTATCACTAATACGGAATCTGTCGTCTATGCGTTCGTTCAATAACCATGCTATCCTGCCCTTAGAGTCGCAAAGGACGAGTTGCGCACGTTTTTCGAAAGCGTTTTTCTTCCTATCTGTCAGATAATCGCTGACAAGCTTAGACTGACCATGCATGCCGAAAGGCATAAAGCGGTCGCCCTTTGCTATATGACGGATGGTCAAAGGGAAGGCCAGCTCTGCTGCATCAAGACAAACACAACTGTTGCTTCGGCTCGGTTTATAGTCGGCACCGCACTCCTCCTCTACCGCCTTCACCCTAAGTTCGTCGCCAAACACATACGAACCAGGTTCGGGTATGCGTATCACTCGCTGCCGTTCTGCTTCATCCTTTCTCTTTTCCACAACAAGCTGATCACGATCAAAAAGCAAGTCGTATTCCGAAGAGGAAAAGACCTTGCCAATACCACATGCCCCAATGCTGGCATAGATATCGTCTACCTGCCGTGATGTGAATCCGAATCTGCCAAGAATCTCAAAAAGCACATATTCAGGCGATGGTTGGGAAAGGAGCGTCTGAAGATTTATGACTCCGCCTCCAAGCGGATTTTCAGCAAACACCTTTGCCACGCTTTCCGTCATTGCAGCATCAAACATCTTGAGCGCCTCGCCAACACGAAGAGAAGTACGGAAGATGGACTGACGAACATCAGGATTGAGAGTTTCAAGGAGTGGAAGGACGTCGAGCCTTATCTTGTTTCGCTTAACATCATCATGCAGATTAGTGCTGTCCGTGACATAATCCTGTCCGATACTGTCAAGGAAGCATTCGATATCGTCACGGCTTACGCATAACAACGGACGGACGATGTTGCCGTTCTTAGGCTGGATGCCGCGAAGTCCGCGAAGTCCGGTTCCACGTACCAGATTGAGGAGAACCGTCTCGACGCTGTCGTCACGATGATGAGCCACACAAATGGCCTCGGCTCCCATATCGCTACGCAATCTCTCAAAATAGGCGTAACGCAAATCACGTGCAGCCATCTCTATGCTCACATGATGGAGAGCAGCATATTCGCGCGTGTCGAAATGAACAAGATGAAGTTCGACGTTATATTTACTGCAAAGGTCCTTGCAGAACTGCTCGTCACGATCCGACTCCTCGCCACGTAAATGAAAATTGCAATGAACGGCTTCCACCCTTACTCCCATGTCAACAAGGGCAAGGAGCAAGGCCACGCTATCAGCACCTCCTGATAGCGCCACAAGATAAATACCTTCCTTTGCAAACAAATGATGGATGTTTGCAAAGGAAGATACGGAAGCTACAAAATTATTTATAGAAATATTGTTATTCAACATAAAGCACAAGTCCCTTCAGATATTCACCCTCTGGATGATAGATGTTGATGGGATGGTCTGCCGGCTGATGAATCTGGTGCAGGATGCGAACCTTACGGTTGGCCTGTACAGCAGCAGTAAAGACAGCAGCACGGAAGTTCTCCTTCGTCACAATCTGCGAGCAGCTGAACGTAAAGAGAATACCACCTGGCTTGATGCGCTGCAAGCCCTTGACATTAAGGCGTGTGTAACCCTTAAGAGCATTACGCAAGGCAGCACGATGCTTGGCGAAAGCTGGAGGATCGAGCACGATGAGGTCGTACATCTTGTCGTTGGCATCCAAATACTTGAAAGCATCCTCGCAGAAAGCGGCATGACGCTCGTCGCCTGGGAAGTTGAGAGCTATATTCTTATTGGTAAGTTCGACAGCCTTGGCGCTGCTGTCTACAGAATGGACAAGCTTTGCGCCGCCACGCATTGCGTAAACGGAGAAGCCACCGGTGTAGCAGAACATATTGAGAACAGAACGTCCAGCCGAATAGGTCTCAAGCAGACTGCGGTTCTCACGCTGATCGACGAAGAAGCCAGTCTTCTGTCCCTTCAGCCAGTCGATATGGAAACGGAGTCCGTTCTCCATAGCCACGTCACTACCCGTAGAGCCGTATATGAATCCATTGTCATGATCAACGTCTGCCTTAAACGGCAATGTGGTTTCGCTCTTATAATATACGCTCGAGATGGCTCCACCGCTGACCTTCACCAAAGCCTCGCAAATGTCGTTCTTCACCAAGTGCATGCCCACGCTATGCGCCTGCATAACGGCTATGTCGCCATAGCAGTCGATGATAAGACCGGGAAGATTGTCGCCTTCGCCATGCACAAGACGGAACATATTGTTGTCCTGACGTCCAATAAGGCCTATGGCAGTACGCATATCCCATGCCGACTGAAGACGGGCTACCCAGAAGTCGGCGTCAATCTGAACATCGCGGAAAGAGAGCACTCGCACGGCAATGCTGCCAATCTGATACATACCCACGGCGATGAAGTCACCAGACGAGGTCGTCACTCTTACAATCTCGCCCTCCTCTACACCATCGTCGATGTTAGCAACTGCTCCGGAGAAGATCCAAGGATGGAAGCGCTTAAGGCTTTCCTCCTTACCTTTCTTTAAATATAGATTCTTATACATTATTATATATATACTGTCTGAAAATGATTTTGTCTATGAATTATTGTCTGCTGCAGGCTTCTCCTCAGGAACAACCTCCAACTCGTATTCTTTCGTGGCAAGAAGATTCATTATCTCATCATAAAGATTGATGCAAGCCCATGCGTCTATGGCAGCATATTCTTTCTGACGTTCTGTTAGCACGTCAGCCTCCCAATTGGTGAGTCGCTGGCGCTTGCTGATTTTCTCGCCAAAGAGATTGGCATAAAGTTTCTGAAGACTCTTATCGACGATTCCTAAATTGCCTATTATGTCCTGGATGTCAATAAACCATCCAGGCTCAAACTGTTCACGGCGATGGAGAGACATAAGATCGTCATGCCATGAAAGTCCGACCATCGGCACCTGCTTATTGCTAAGAAGGCGGAGAAGCGATTTTGGCAGTCCCAGATGATTAAGTCTGAAAAGGAAACACTCCTTGCGTGTGGCAACCTGAAGCAGCGCCACCTTATGATTGTTGCCCTTTCGGAAAGCCGGTCTTGTCTCTGTGTCGACGCCGAGCACGTCGCAGGAAAGCAGATATTCAACAGCTCTATCCGCCTCGTATTCATTAAGGACCACTATGATTTTGCCAGGGAATGTAACGAGTGGCAGAGAGTTGATTATCGACTTGTCGAATTTATCGTATATTTTTTTCATTCTTATCTAATATGAAAGATTTTGCAAAATTAGAAAAAAGTTATGAAAATATGGTTCTTTACGAGTTTTTTCCACTAATTTTGTACTTAATATCCCTCATTTGGACAGTAAAGAGGGAATGAAAGAAGTACATTAAATATATATCATAAGTAAAATGGCAAAGAAAAAAACAGAACGTAAGCCTTCAAATATAAGAGAAGCGATAGGATTGGCAAGATTTCTGAAAAGCGAAAGAGCAGATTTCCTGTTCGGGCTTCTGATTATTGCATTCGCTGTTTACACGCTCATAGCAATGTTCTCCTACATGAAAACGGGAGCAGCAGACCAAAGCATACTTGAGAATCTTCGTCCCGGAGAATGGATAAATACAGACAGGAAATTCGTCAACTACGGAAGTTCCTTTGGCGCTCTATTATCTTATTTCTTCATAACGAACTGTTTCGGATATGCTGCATTTCTTATACCCTGCTTTCTTATAGTTGTGGGCATTAAGATGATGCAGGTATATCAGGTGAACCTTTGGAAATGGTTTTTCGGAACGTGCGTCACCATGTTATGGCTATCAGTATTTATGTCGAAAGTGCTGACCCCGTTGTTGCCAGACCTGTTCTTCAATCCTGGTGGTAACCATGGTGTCGTAAGCGTCACCTATACAGAGAACCTCATCGGCCCTCCCGGACTGACAGCCCTGCTATTCTTCACAGCAGTAGCCATTCTTACTTTCATCAGCAAGCAGACCATCACATGGATAAGACGCATGTTTAATCCTCTGAAGACTGCAGCCACGAAAGCTTCTGAAATGGTGAACGACAAGCTGACAAAGCTTAATGAGGGAGAAGATGACACCGAGACAACGGTATCAGCAGAAGATCACACAGAAGAAAGCAATAAGAAGAACCGCAAGAGCAACAATGCGGCTAATCAAACTAATGACGCCACCCCACGCAATGAGGAGACATCATCAGTCATAGACCTGACAAACTTCTCTGCTATGAGCGCAAACACATCAGCCAACAGCACGCACACGGCAAAACCGGCTCCGGCACAAACAAGGACAGCAAGCCAGACAGTCAGCAATCCTACCGACCGTCTGACTGTGGAAGTGGGAAAGGAAGAGAAGGCGTCAGGACAGAACGTGGCCTCCACCACCTTTGATACCCCCATAAACCCGCTCGAACCATTCACAAGATACAAGCGCCCGGGACTGGACCTCCTCAAGCGTGACGACAACGAAGGAAAGCCGTACGTGGACATGGAGGAAATCAAGACACACAACGAGGAAATCGTCAGAGTGCTCAAGAGTTTCGGCATAGAAATCAGAGAGATAAAGGCAACAGTCGGTCCTACCATCACGCTGTACGAGATAACGCCTGCGGAGGGTATACGAATAACCAAGATACGCAGCCTTGAGGACGATATCGCCCTTCGTCTGTCTGCTTTGGGCGTCCGTATTATCGCTCCTATACCTGGTAAGGGCACTATCGGCATTGAGGTGCCTAACAAGAAACGCCACAACGTGTCGATGGAAAGCATCCTGAACTCGAAGAAGTTCCAGGAAACAAAGTTCGACCTGCCTATCGCACTCGGAAAGACCATTACCAACGAGGTGTTTATGGCAGACCTTACCAAGATACCGCACCTTCTGGTTGCCGGTGCTACTGGTCAGGGTAAGTCAGTAGGTCTGAACGTCATCATCACATCCTTGCTCTACAAGAAGCATCCTAACGAGCTGAAGCTGGTGCTTATCGACCCAAAGAAGGTGGAGTTCAGCGTCTACTCTCCCATTGCCAATCACTTCATGGCACAGGTGGACGACGATGACGAACCCATCATCACCGACGTAACAAAGGTGGTGCGCACGCTGAAGAGTCTTTGCACGCTCATGGACCATCGCTACGACCTGCTGAAACTCGCAGGAGCGCGAAACATAAAGGAATATAACGACAAGTTCCTCAATCATCGCCTCAACCCTGAAAAGGGACATGAGTTTATGCCTTACATCGTTGTGATTATCGACGAGTTTGGCGACCTTATCATGACAGCCGGAAAGGAAGTGGAAATGCCTATCGCACGTATTGCGCAGTTGGCTCGTGCCGTCGGCATACACATGATCATCGCCACACAGCGTCCTACCACATCCATCATTACGGGTAACATCAAGGCCAACTTCCCTGGACGCATAGCCTTCAAGGTAAGCTCGATGATGGACTCACGCATCATCCTCGACCGTCCGGGAGCCAACCAGCTCATCGGTATGGGTGATATGCTCTATCTGAACGGCAACGAGCCGACACGTGTGCAGTGTGCATTCATCAACACTCCGGAGATTGTCAAGATAAACGAGTATATCGCCAATCAGGCAGGACCTGTTCAGCCAATGGAATTGCCCGAACCCAAGGGTGACGACGACGCAAACGGAGCAGGCGGCAACGGACCTGGCGACATAGGCAATCTGGACCCCTTCTTCGAGGAGGCTGCACGGTCTGTGATTATCAGCCAGCAAGGAAGCACCAGTATGATACAGCGCCGATTCTCCATCGGATATAACAGAGCAGGACGCCTTATGGACCAGCTCGAAAGCGCCGGCATCGTAGGTGCAGCACATGGAGGCAAGCCGCGCGACGTGCTCGTAGCTGACGAAAACCAACTGAACATGATTCTCAGTCAGATGAAGCAGAAATAAGGAAACGACATTATAAAATTAATAAAAACTCAAGACAATGAAACACATATTATTTTACTTGTCGATGGTGATAGCCACACTTTGTGCCATCCCAACCCAGTCCTATGCACAGGCAAACGCCAAGCAAGCCCGCGCCATTATGGACAAAACAGCCAGAGTGATATCGAAGCCTGGAGGTATCAGCGCTTCTTTCACCATGGCGCACCCTACAAACGGCAAAATCAGTGGCACAATAGCCGTGAAAGGCAATAAGTTTCACGCCAAGACTTCTGCCGCAACCGTATGGTTCAACGGCAAGACACAATGGACATATATGAAGAAGAACGACGAGGTGAACGTCAGCAACCCTACCCTCGCCCAACAGCAGATGATGAATCCCTACACCTTCGTAAATATATACAAGAAGGGATATACGCTGTCTGCAAAAAGCGAAGGCGCTAACAACGTGGTGCATCTTGTGGCTCAGACAAGGAAGCAGAGCATTCAGGAGATGTACGTGACGGTTAACAAGAAGACCAGCGTGCCATCGAAGATAAAGATGAAACACTCGAATAAGTGGTATACCATTACCATCGGTTCGCTGTCGTCAAGGAAACAGCCAGACTCACTCTTCTCCTTCAACTCCAAAGACTATCCGTCGGCGGAAGTTATCGACCTAAGATAAGAAGCACATGAACTACCGGATTAAGCGATTTGATGCCATACGCATACTGCTAAAGCATCGCAGGATGGCAGAACGCCGCAGCCTTGACTTCGGAAAGAACAAGGCTGCAAAGGTGGTTGTGTTCATCTCGATGGCGCTAATGGCAGTATACTTAATGGCTGCCTCCGTGATTTTCGCCCTTATTGCGAACGACAGCCGTACGTTTACGGCAACGGAGATTCTATGCGCCACATTACCCTTCATACTGACATTCGACTTTTTTGTAAGATTTCTTGCACAGCAGACTCCATCACAGATAGTCAAGCCTTACACTCTCCTACCCTTGCCGACAGCTGTAGGCATAGATGCTTTCATAACATCATCGTTAATAAATTGGGGTAATGCTTTGTGGCTGGCGCTTATAATACCTTATATAATAATGTCTGTGGTGTTCAGTTACGGAGCATTAGTGTCAATAAACCTTATATTGTTCAGCTACATTCTGATACTTGCCAACAGTCAATGGTACTCCATCGCACGAACCCTCATCAACAGCAATCTGCTATGGTGGGCGCTCCCCATCGGATACTATGCCTTGGCATTCTCTCCACTATATATATATGGTGACGCTGAGATAGGATTTGACAAGCTTGTATATTTCTATGCCAATGCAGGTACAGCCATTGACAGTCACAGCCTGTTGCCTCTGCTTCTTGCCATGGCAATTCTCGCTGCAACCATAGCCGTAAACAGGAAAATACAAATCACCTTTGTAAAAGACGAGCTCTTCAAGACAAAGACTGTAAAAGAAATAAAGACTGTTCGTAATTATAGTTTCCTTGAAAAGTACGGCAAGCTTGGATCGTTCCTCCAGCTAGAAATCAAGCTGACATTACGTAACAAAGTGCCGAAGAAAGCTTTATTGTTCGATTCTGTAGGCGTGGTATTCATAAGTGCTATCATCATCACCTCAGATATATACGACTCACAGGGCATGACAAACTTCTGGGGACTCTACAACTTCATTCTCTACGGATCAACAATCCTCGTGAAAGTGATGGGATACGAAGGCAATTACATAGACGGACTGATGACCAGACGTGAGAACATCCTCAATATCCTGAAGGCAAAGTATTATCTTATGTCAGCCTTGCTCATCGTGCCGTTCCTGCTGATGCTTCCAGTGGTGATTTCCGGCAAGTGGTCGCTGTTCATGCTCGTAAGCTATGCCATATTCACTATGGGATTCCAATATTTCGTGCTGTTCCAGATGGCAGTATACAACAAGCAGACAATCCCTCTCAACCAGAAACTTACCAATAACAACGGAGCAGACAACAACTACATCCAGATGATATTGATGGGCGTGATATTCATAGTGCCTAACGTAATGTGTGCAGTATTGCAGAGCGTCTTCAGCGACAACGTATCCTACTCCGTAATGTTGACAATCGGAATGGTATTCATAACCACACATAACTTATGGCTAAAGAACATCTATAAACGGCTGATGAAAAGAAAGTATATCAACATGGACGGTTTCAGAACGTCAAGACAATCTTAACGAAAGAAATAGCTATAATTAATAATTCGCAATTATAAATCTCGAAAGAGGTTAATAATTGCGAATTTGCGTATAATTTCGGTTTAAGAAAGAAAGTTATAAGAAAGAATAACATAACTTTGCAATATATAGAGAAGCCCCCAAGGGCAGACGTCATACATAAATGATAGGAGATGAAGAAAAGAACAATTTGGACAATAGCAACAATAATGGGACTGTCCTTCCTCGCCCTACTCTACCTGCAGTTGAGATACATTCAGGAAATGGTGGATATGAAGAAGGAACAGTTTGACGAGTCGGTGAACAGAGCCCTCTATCAGGCATCGCGTAACCTGGAGCTTAACGAGACTCTCCGTTATCTGGAGAAAGACGTTAACGAGACAGAACGACGCGGCTTCAAGAAAGACTCTGTGGGCACACGATCCGGAAAACTGGACGGCAGCATACAGCAGTCACACCAATACTCGGTAACGGGCAAGGACGGCACCATCTACTCCTCGTTCGAGCTGAAGACCATAACCACCAAGCCATCACAAATGCCGAAGGGAATGATTCTTCATACGGACAAGAATTCGCTGAGTGAAGCTTCAAAGTCGCTTCAGGAAATTGTCAAGAACAGATACATCTACCAAAAAGCACTGCTTGACGAGGTGGTCTACTCCATCCTCTATTCGGCATCAGAGAAGCCACTTAAAGAACGCATAAACTTCAAGCTCCTTGACCAAGACCTCAAGGCAGAGCTGATGAACAACGGCATAAACATCCCATACCACTTCACGGTATGCACACATGATGGACGAGAGGTTTATCGTTGTCCGGACTATACTGACGAAGGCGAGGAATTTACATATTCGCAGGTGCTCTTCCGAAACGACCCGCAGTCGAATATGGGCGTAGTGAAGATTCACTTCCCGGACATGGGGGCATATATATACTCATCAGTAAGATTCATGATACCGTCTGTGGTATTCACCATAGTGTTGCTCGTGACGTTCATCTTCACCATCGTCGTGATATTCCGCCAAAAGCGTTACACGGAGATAAAGAATGACTTTATCAACAATATGACACACGAGCTGAAGACGCCGATAGCAAGCATCTCGCTTGCCGCGCAGATGATGAATGACTCGTCGGTGACAAAGAGCCCGGCTATGATGGAGCATCTCGGCAAAGTGGTCAATGACGAGTCGAAACGTCTGAGATTCCTCGTTGAGAAAGTGCTGCAGATGTCAATGTTCGACCGCAAGAAGGCAGTCTTCAAGAAGAAGAAGCTCGACCTTAACGAGATGGTGGAGAACATCGCCAACTCCTTCTCTCTGCGAGTGGAACATACCGGCGGAAAGATATATACGGAGATAGAAGCTGTGGAGTCTGCACTGTACGTAGATGAGGTGCACTTCCAGAACGTGATAAACAATCTGCTGGACAACGCCGTGAAATATCGCAAGCCTGACCAACCCGTCAATATTTACCTGCGGACATGGAACGACAACGAACACCTGTATCTCTCGGTTCGAGACACCGGACTCGGAATCAGAAAGGACAATCTGAAGAAGGTGTTCGACAAGTTCTATCGAGTTCATACTGGCAACGTGCATGACGTTAAGGGATTCGGACTTGGATTGGCATACGTCAAGAAGATTGTGATGCTCCATAACGGCGACATCTCAATAGAGAGCGAATTAGGCAAGGGAACTAAGTTTACGGTAAAGCTGCCTATAATTAAAGAAAGCTAAAATATAAAAGAAAGAGAATTTAGAACATAAAAAATAACAAATAAAAAACATATTATTATGGACGACATGTTGAAAATACTGCTTTGCGAAGATGACGAAAATCTCGGTATGCTGCTTCGCGAATATCTGCAAGCCAAAGGCTATGCAGCAGAGTTGTGCCCCGACGGAGAAGCTGGTTACAAGGCATTTCTGAAGGAAAAGTTTGACATCTGCGTGCTTGACGTGATGATGCCCAAGAAGGACGGCTTCACACTCGCCCAGGAAATCCGCCAGGCAAACGCTGATATACCTATCATATTCCTCACAGCCAAGACTCTTAAAGAGGATATTCTGGAAGGCTTCAAAATCGGAGCAGACGACTACATCACCAAGCCTTTCTCAATGGAGGAGCTCGTATTCCGTATTGAGGCTATCCTCCGCCGTGTCCGCGGCAAGAAGAACAAGGAAAGCTCTGTATACCACATCGGACGCTTCACCTTCGACACACAGAAGCAGCTGCTCACCATCGGAGACAAGCAGACAAAGCTTACCACGAAGGAGAACGAGCTTCTCGCACTTCTCTGCAGCCACGCAAACGAAATTCTGCAGCGCGATTTCGCATTGAAGACAATATGGATTGACGACAACTACTTCAATGCACGCTCTATGGACGTTTACATCACAAAGCTGCGTAAGCACCTCAAGGACGACGACCAGATTGAGATTATCAACATCCACGGAAAGGGATATAAGCTTATCACTCCGGAAGAGGAATAAAGAATCATCTGTAAAATAAAACGTGAACCTGACAACACCACTTTAATAGCGTCGTCGGGTTCACGTTTTTTACTTTAAAAACTAAATCTTAACTTTATGATTAAGCCTGAAGAAGCTGCCATGCTACTGGAAGCAAAGGGCGTAAAGCCTACAGCCAACCGCATACTCGTATACCAAGCACTCCACTCACAGACGATGCCCATGACCCTAAAGGATCTCGAGACAAAAATGCTAAACATGGACAAGTCGAGCATTTTCCGTACTCTGACGCTCTTCATCGAATACGATGTGGTGCATACGTTTGAGGACGGACGCGGCATTGTCAATTATGAGTTGTGCGGAGAAAAGGGAAAATGTCATCACCATGACAATCACATCCATTTCTACTGCAAGTCATGCAAGCGCTCCTTCTGCCTTGACGGTATAAAAGTGCCGCATTTCGACCTGCCGGAGGGCTTTGTCTCTATCACCACGTCATTCGTCATAAAGGGGGTATGCCCGCAATGCAGCAAGAAAAAGAGGAATCAATAACGCCGTAATGTATTTAGCGACGGCGCTTGCCTTTATCTCTTGATTCGCGCTCAAACTTAGGCTTCCCCTTCGAATCACGCTCGAACTTCGGTTTCCAATTTGTATCATGCTCAGACTTCGGCTTTCTCTTAGCATTACGCTCCTGCTTTGACTTGCCCTGTTCCCATGCTTCGCGCTCAAACTTAGGACGTCGGTTGTTACCAAAGTTGCGGTCGTTGTTCGGCATTCTTACGCCAGCATAAAGCTTCTGTATAAGGTCCGGTCGACCGATTCGCTTCAGTTCCTGCTCAATGGCTCTTCTCTCTTCGGGCTTATACCAGAAGAAGAATTGTCTCTGAGCCAGCTTCTCACGCGGAGTCTTAGCACTAAATACCGGCTCAAGCGTATAAGGATCGTAACCCGTATACCAAGTCTCGGTGCTTACAGTCATAGGAGTGGGCGTAAAGTCCTGCACTTGCTCAAGATGGAAGTCAAGGCACTTCGTTATAACAGCCAACTCTGCCATATCTTCTTCTCTACATCCCGGATGCGAACTGATGAAGTATGGTATAATCTGCTGATTCAGATTTTCCTCCTTATTAATTCTGTCGAAAATCTGCTTAAACTCCTCGAACAGCTTGAACGAAGGCTTACGCATAAGCTTCAGCACCGCATCTGACGTATGCTCGGGAGCCACTTTCAAGCGTCCGCTGACGTGACGACATATTAGTTCGCGAGTATACTGACGCGCTGCGGCATTCGACTTTTCATCCTTGCTCTTGTGGAGCAGGAGATCATAACGCACACCACTACCGATAAAACTCTTCTTAATGCCAGGAAGAGCATCCACTGCATGATAGACTTCAAGAAGAGAAGTGTGGTCAGTATTGAGGTTTGGACATATCTGGGGATTGATGCACGAAGGACGCTTGCAGACTGCACAAGCCTTCGGATTGCGTCCCTTCATGCCATACATATTGGCAGAAGGACCACCCAAGTCAGACAGATAGCCCTTGAAGTCGGGCATCTCTATCACCTTCTTCACCTCCTTCACAATGCTCTCCTTAGAGCGACATGTGATGAACTTGCCCTGATGGGCGCTGATGGTACAGAAAGCACAACCTCCGAAACAGCCACGATGAATATTTACCGAGAACTTGATCATCTCATAAGCCGGAATACGCTTACCCTTATATTTCGGGTGTGGAAGGCGTGTGTAAGGCATATCAAACGAACGGTCGAGTTCTTCCGTAGTCATCGGCGGATAAGGAGGATTCACAACAGCGTACTTTCCGTCCACACTCTGCAGCAGACGCTGCGCATGCATCTTGTTAGACTCTTCCTCAATATGGCGGAAGTTATCAGCCTGAGCCTTACGGTTTACGAGACATTCTTCATGGCTATAAAGAACAATGTCGTCATCACATATTCCTCCCGGCACTTCGTCCTCACGACAAAGGTATACGGTCTGCGGAATATCATGGATGTCGTCGATGGTCTTTCCTTCACTAAGATCTGCACATAACTGCACAATAGGCTTCTCGCCCATTCCGTATATTATCATGTCGGCTCCAGAATCACACAATATGCACTTCTGCAAGCCTTCCTTCCAATAATCATAATGAGTGAGTCGTCTTAAAGAAGCCTCAATGCCACCGAGTACAACCGGAACATCAGGGAAGAGCTGCTTGAGGATTTTAGTATAGACAATGGTGGGATACTCCGGTCTGCAATCGTGACGTCCGTCTGGGCTGTAGGCATCTTCTGAACGAAGACGCTTGCCAGCTGTATACTTGTTGACCATCGAGTCCATACATCCTGGCGCAATACCAAAGAAGAGATTAGGACGACCAAGTTTCTTGAAATCGCGGAAGTCGCCATGCCAGTCTGGCTGTGGAACTATAGCCACACGATATCCTGCAGCCTCAAGCGTGCGTCCGATTACAGCTACACCAAAGGACGGATGGTCCACATAAGCGTCAGCTGAGAAAAGGATGACATCCACCGAATCCCATCCTCGTAATTCTATCTCTTTTTTTGTTGTCGGCAACCAGTCTGTAAGCCTGTATTCTTTCATCATCTATACTAAATTCCTGTATGTTTTTATCTTTTAATTATCCCTCTGTTTTCTCCTCTTCCTTGTCAGCTTCGGCCTTTTCCTCCCAACTACGATAGAGGGCTGTAAGGTTCTGCAGTCCGAGGGCCTTCATATTGTTATTGTAGATAACGTCCAGACAAAGGTCGAGCAGCGCCTTATCCGCTACGCCCGACGATTCGAGCATTGAACGCACATTCATCTTCAACTTGTCGAGCGTCGGTTCGTCAACTATACCGTTGCTGCTGACAAGACGGTCGAGAAGCTTGTATTTTCTGATTGTTTCGAGATGAGCTTCTGACACCTCGATGCTTCGTGTTCCAGAAGCATTTGCTTGAATTTTAAACATAGTCTTTAGGTTTATTAAGTTCTTTAATCTATTCACATTATTATATCTACTTCAGCAAGAAGCCAAGCAAGCCCTTCATTACTTGCTGACGGGTTCTGACGTTATTTATGCATTCATACGGATAGCCCATTACAAAGCTCTTATAGTCAGTTCCGTCGTAAGCCACACCTGCCGTGCTTCCGTCCTGATAGCGCATAGCGGCGAACGAACGTCCATCGCATGCAGCAATTCGGTCAACGGATGTGGCTGCGAAATGACGGTCATTAATTTGTCTTATAATGTCGAACGACAATCCAAGACCGTCCACCATGTTATTGCCAGCATTAGTATCAGTTCCTGTAAACGTGGTCTTCAACACGTCAGACATAAAACTTCTCTCATGAGGCTGCGTCATATCGCTTCCCACATAAGCACCGCTGACAAGGATTCGTCCGCCCGATTTGGCGTAACTTCTCAACTTGCTTTGCAGCGTCTCGCTGAATGTCTTGTACACAACCAGCGAATGACCGTCGTTACGTTGCAGACCGAAAGCTATATCTACGAGATTATAATGGTCAAGCTTGACCAAATTATTGTCTAACGCTTCCAAAGAGCAACCAACCACATTATAGGCTCCAGACATGGCTATATCCTTAACATGACATACCGAACCATCACGATTATTACCCATAATGAAACGTCCGGCAAGTTCGTCGCCACAGTATCCGAGCGATCCTTCTCCCTCGCTTCCTGCACGCGACTTATCGAAACATTGCTGTCTGCCGTTCCATCCCGCTGTCAACCCGTAACTTACGCCGATGTCAGAGCCCAGATCGAAACCTTGGCGCGAATAATCGTCAACAACGGCAGGTCCCGAAAGTCTGCTGAATCCGTCCACCACAAGGATGTCCTTAGCATGAGCCGACTTTGAAAGATAGGCAGCAAGTGTCTCGGACGGGAAACTCTCGCCACCACGATTCAATGCCGTCACCTTGAAACAATAGTTAACGCCCTTTTTCGCTTCAAAGTCGAAAGACGATGTATACACTACGGTTCCATTATCGAATCCCATACCATCCTCAGATGTATATACTATATAAGATGTAGGTACGGCTGTCGGTTCTTGCTCGTCCTTCTCTGCTATCCAAGACAATCTCAGCCCTCCCGATGAATTCCGCTCTATGCGGAAATTGCTTACTGGCAGAGGCTGAACCACCGAAGGAACAGAATGATTTCCGTTAACAAAGCGGAGTATGGTCTTATAAAGCGAACGCGCAAGCGTAAAGCGAAAATTAGGATCCAAACCGCGCCTCATATCAGCAAAGTTCTGGTGCGACATTGTCTCGATGATGGCTGAAGGCACCTCAGGCTTTCTGGTCTCGCTATAGTTGCGGTCCCAAAGGTAGCGTCTTGTCCACTTACGATATTTACCGCTTATGTCACGCTGCAGACCTGTCAGCAGAGAATCGGCAAAGTCGTGCGAAACCATTCGTGACACTCCACTATTCAACCTTCCGTCATTAAAGGAAGTAGTGCAGATGGCAAGGGAGCCTATTATCGAGTCATTAACAGTCGTATATCCAGCGTCGCTATGCACAGCCAAACTAAGTTCGATAGGCACTTTCTTACCTTCCAGCGTCGGTACGTACGTAGAACCACCTGCCAACCAGTTGGTCATGTTAGAGCGGACATTTATGTCGTCGCCATAATCGTCACTTCCATTCTTTGAGCTGTAAACGCTGTACGGAGCACCAGCCCATTGGGCGCTGTAACGTGCTCCTTCCAAACATCTTGGCATACCGCTACAACTACCTCCACGCTCTATGTTACCCATTCCGCCGCCGAATCTAACGGCGTCCGTGGTCACCACTCCTGACTCAGAAGACGAATTGGTAACCACCACTCTATTAAATTCGTTGTTTCCACGGTCAAAATCAAATGTACCAAGATACACCCAAGTACCACCACCCATCTGCTGGTTAACCTTGAAGACGGTGCGCTGCCCCTTGTGCATAACAATATACTGTGCATCTGACACGCTGTTCTTCAGCGACTGATAGCTTACATAAACAGCATACTTGCCGCCCTGAGGTATATTAGGTTGGTAAGAAGCCCACGAAACATCCGCCTTTTTTGTTGCCTTCACAGCACGTGCTGTTCCTTGCGTGAAAGGATTCTCCCCATCACGATATGTTCCGGCATGATATGCAAAGCCTTTCTCCTGTGCGGTCTTCCATGTCTCCTTGCCATTGTCCTCCACATAGCCTCTACCACCATTATCCACTATTACCTCGTTCTTCTGCCAGTCGCGCTCACGTGGCGTAAAAACCACAGCACCCGCATTCTCCAGCATCGGTATAAGATACGGTATTACGATGGTTTGGGTGAAAAGATCCTCTGTTGTGCCGAAAAGATTGGGGCGTTGCCATTTCCATCTATCCTTCTTCCCGTCGTAATAGCGTCCGTGACTTGCCCATAGAGAAAGGTGTCTGTCAAACAGACCGTGCGACACAAAATAAGGCCTTGAGTCGTTCATGACCCAAGGAGCACCTTCATATTCCGTTTTCCCCCAAGCGTTTGGCATGCCTTTCTCACACTTACTGCCAGCCACAAGTTGTTCTATGGGCAGTCCTCCTGCCATTATCGTGAGCTTGTATTTGTTATACGGGCGTGGCAAAGCCTTCGCCAGACGCTTATAATAGAACCTAACAGACGAAGCCGTGAAGTCCTGCGCCGCGAACGACGGACTAAGTTGCACGTTGAGCGTACGCCTCCTGTCATCCAGATTGTACGACACGAGGTATGGCTGTGAAGGGAATATCACCTTCTTTGCCCTGTTCTGCAGGACATAGGTTTTCAGGATATTTCCAAGATTATCCCTTGCTTGGGTATTTCGATTTGCTGCACATACCGACGTCGCCAAAGACGACGACGCCAGAAATAGGGCAACAAGAATATTTCTAACCATCTGAATTTCTTTTCGCTAAATCTCTCCTACCGAGAAAAGTTCGGGTCTCTTACCCTTAAAGTCTTTAAAGTAAGTCTTTATTATCTTCATATCCTCCTTCACGTTTCCTGAAGGGACTATCATCTTGGTGCACACTATCTTACGTTCCTTAAAGTCCACACCATACAGCAGAATGGGCAATTCCGCTTTTAAGGCGATAAAGTAGAATCCCTTCTTCCATTCCGGATTAAGCGAACGGGTTCCCTCAGGAGTGATGCAAAGCCTGAAGCCAGGCACCTTTCGAGCCGTCTCAGCCAAAGCATCCGTCATACTGGTGTGCTTGCCGCGATTGACGGGGATACCACCTAAATGACGAAACAGCGTGCCAAACGGCCAGAAAAACCATTCCTTCTTCATAAGGAAATTTATCTTCATGTCCTCGGCACGCGAAAAAAGAAGTCCGATAATAAAGTCCCAGTTGCTGGTATGAGGAGCAAGGCATATTATATACTTAGCGGGGTGTTCCACTTTAATATCCGTGGTCCACCCCATCTTTTTATATAGCAACGCCCTGCAAAAGCGTTTTAATAAAGTCATTTGTTTTTCGAAATATATGTGTGTTTACATCCTTACGTTTCGTCCGAAACTGTTCGGCCTATTTTAACCGAGGCTCACCACCTGATCTACAATTTCAGACACCTGCTTGTTGAAGGATGTGGTAAGGTTCTTGAAGAAAACCTTCGGCTTCATGCCTGGCTCCACATGCGACACTCTGCGCACATAATCATTATGAATCACCAGAATTGAGGCGAGAAGAGCCTTCACGTCCTCATCAGATACCTTATCACTATACATAGATGCAGCAACCACCTCCGAAAACAGCTCGCTGCATACATAGTTCACATTTCGTTTTAAATCTCTTTTGTTTGACATAATAATTATCAAAATATGATTAAACTATAAAATTTACATGCCAAAGATAGAAAAAAAAAATAATACGTAACAAGCAAACCAAATAAAAAATAAATAAAAATGACGATTTACGCACAATTTTTTCATTATCTCAAGGAAAAGCAGTAATTTTGCAGTGCAGAAAAAGCACCCATAACAAATGGGGAACAGTAGAAAGAGTTTTCACGAAACTATACACACATTTTAATATAAGAAACACATGAAAATTAGTGCATTGCAGATTGCAAGAGCTGCTTATCAGCCGAAGCTTCCTAAGGCCCTCCAGGGTCCGGTAAAGGCTGTTGAAGGTGCAGCCACTGAGTCAGTAGGTAACCAGGATGACATCAAGGCTTTGTTCCCCAATACATACGGAATGCCCGTCATCACTTTCGAGGCTGGCGAAGCTAAGGAGCTTCCCGCATTTAACGTAGGCGTTATTCTTTCAGGCGGTCAGGCTCCTGGCGGCCACAACGTAATCTCTGGTTTGTTCGACGGCATCAAGTCGCTCAATCCTGAGAACAAACTCTACGGCTTTATCCTCGGTCCTGGCGGTCTCGTTGACCACAACTACATAGAGATCACACCGGAGCTCATGGACCAGTATCGCAATACCGGTGGTTTCGACATCATCGGCTCTGGACGTACTAAGCTCGAGAAGGAAGAGCAGTTCGAGAAGGGTATTGAGATTCTCCGCGAACTCGGCATCAAGGCTCTCGTTATCATCGGTGGCGACGACTCTAACACAAACGCTTGTGTACTCGCTGAGTACTACGCAGCCAAGAAGTACGGCGTACAGGTAATCGGCTGCCCGAAGACCATCGACGGCGACCTCAAAAACGACCAGATCGAGACTTCTTTCGGTTTCGATACAGCCTGCAAGACATACGCTGAACTCATTGGTAACATCCAGCGCGACTGCAACTCTGCACGTAAGTACTGGCACTTCATCAAGCTCATGGGCCGTTCAGCTTCGCACATCGCCCTTGAGTGCGCTCTCCAGACACAGCCTAATATCTGCCTTATTTCTGAGGAAATCGAGGCTAAGGAGATGTCTCTCGACGACGTAGTTACATACATCGCCAAGGTCGTAGCAGCACGTGCCGAGGACGGCAACAACTTCGGTACTGTCCTTATTCCTGAGGGTCTTATCGAGTTCATCCCCGCAATCAAGAAGCTCATCGCTGAGCTCAACGAGATTCTTACTGATCCTACTACCGGTGAGGGCCGCGAGTTCGCCAACGCCGAGGAGCAGATCAACTACGTTAAGAATACTATCTCTAAGACGAACTTTGACATTCTCGATTCACTCCCTGAGGAAGTGGCTCGTCAGCTCTGCCTCGACCGCGACCCGCACGGCAACGTTCAGGTTTCGCTCATCGAGACCGAGAAGCTCCTCTCTGACATGGTAGCTGCCAAGCTCAACAAGTGGAAGGACCAGGGCAAGTACAACGGTTCATTCTCTGCTCAGCACCACTTCTTCGGCTACGAAGGACGTTGCGCAGCTCCGTCTAACTATGACGCTGACTACTGCTACTCACTCGGCTACAACGCTTCACGCCTCATCAGCAACGACAAAACTGGCTACATGTCAGTGATCAAGAACACTACAGCACCTGCAGCGGAATGGATCGCAGGTGGTGTGCCTATCACTATGATGATGAACATCGAGCGTCGTAACGGTGCTAACAAGCCCGTTATCCGCAAGGCTCTCGTAGAGCTTGACGGCGCTCCCTTCAAGTTCTTCGCTGCTCACCGTGAGGAGTGGGCAAAGAACGACTGCTATGTTTATCCCGGTCCTGTACAGTACTGGGGTCCGACAGAGGTTTGCGACCAGCCCACAAAGACTTTGAAGCTTGAGCAGGGCAAGTAATTCTTACCGCTAAAGCTTAAAAATACGGAAAGAGCAGAATGGCATAACAGCCGTTCTGCTCTTTTTGTTTATTTTTTTGTAACTTTGCACTTATGAACCAACAGAAGCACACACGTAAGCCGTCCGTCAGAAGACGTACGTCCTCAAGATCAACAAAGGGACGCAACTCGTTTCTGACAGCAACCTTTGCCAGCCATCCGCGCACAGCATGGTGGCTGGGAGGCATTGCCGTCATGTGCCTCTACATCTGGCTTTTCTATTCCTTCTTCGTCAGCCCCACTGGATTCAGATGGCGTGCCCTGTTCGGCGACGTCAACTACCCTGCCGGATACGAAATCCATGGCATAGACATCTCGCATTATCAAGGCGACATCGATTGGGACCGACTTCGTGGCGGCATGATAGAAGGATGCCCGCTACGCTTCATCATGATAAAGTCTACGGAAGGATCGTCACGCATGGACAGTAAGTTCCGCGACAACTTCAGACAAGCACGCGAGTATGGATACATACGCGGAGCCTACCATTTTTGGAGCAACAAGTCGTCTGCACGCGACCAGGCATACTTCTTCCTCAACAACGTACACCTTGAAGAAGGTGACCTGCCTCCAGTTCTCGACATCGAACACATGCCCAAAGACCGTTCCGTGGAAGACTTCCAACGCGACGTTCTCACATGGCTCCACATTGTTGAGGACCGTTATCACGTCAAACCCATCATCTACACATATTATAAATTTAAGGAGCGTTATCTCAACGCCCCCGTCTTTGACGACTATCCTTACTGGATAGCCCATTACTATGTAGATAAGGTGGAATACAAAGGACCGTGGAAATTCTGGCAACACACCGACGTGGGACGTCTTCCCGGCATCAAGGGCTATGTAGACTTCAATATTTACAACGGATCATTCTACGATATGCGAAAACTCACTATCGGCAATCAGGACCGCGTCTGGTAATCCAACGAAGTTTCCTAAGCTATGCCGAACATCACGCATGCCCAGTCTTCGTCCGTCACTACGTCCACAAGACGTAGTCCGCAACGAGCAGCCGCCTCCTCTATCATCGGCACGTCTGCCTCGTAAAATCCACTAAGAATCAGCTTAGCATCGTCAGCCATACACTTTCTGAATGCCGCCATATCGTTTATGAGTATATTGCGGTTGATATTGGCTATGACCACATCGTACTTGTCGTCCACGGCGGCTAATACCGACGCATCACCGAGCGCCACACGCATATTGCCCACCCCGTTCAGCGTAGCGTTATGTTCCGCATTGTCCGCACTCCATTCGTCTATGTCATATCCGAACACCTCTTTAGCACCAAGTCTTGATGCCACAATACCAAGAATACCAGTGCCGCAGCCACAGTCAAGCACCTTCTTGCCTTTCAAGTCCATGCCAAGCAGACGACGCAGAATCATACGTGTGGTCTGATGAGTTCCTGTTCCGAATGCGTTACGTGCCTCTATAAAGATACGCATCACGCCGTCATCTCCAGCAAACATCTCACGATCCGTATGCTTGGCATCATAAATCACCAGATGGTCGGAAACGCCGATTGGTTCAAACCCCTCATCTTCCCAACCTTGGTTCCAGTCCTGGTCAGGCACCTCCTCCACATCATACCTAACCCCAACTCCTTCGGGCATATATTCAGCAATGGCAGCATCAAGAGCAGCCTTGTCATAAAGCGGGCGCTGCACATATCCTGCCACACCATCCTCAATATCCTCAAACGCCTCAAAGCCAGCCTCACAAGCAGCAGCCGAAAGCAGTTCACGTGCTGTCTGAAGGAAATCCCCCTCACAGTCTATACTAAAGTTTACTACGTAATATTTCATAATTCTATTGGTGTTGTTTTCTTTATATTGATTCTCATTACAAAATTAACCAAAAAAAGCCAATCCAAAAGAACAACCATCAAAAAAACTAAAGTATTTTAATAAAATAATTTGCCAAATCAAAAAAATTATGTACCTTTGCAATCGCTTTTGGTTCCGTAGCTCAGTTGGATTAGAGCAACAGCCTTCTAAGCTGTGGGTCTTGGGTTCGAACCCCAACGGAATCACGAAAGTACAAAACAACGTCAAAGAGGATTCTACTTCGGTAGTATCCTCTTTGTTGCTTATATACAGTTAGTTACGAGCGAGTAACTTGAAATTCATCACAACTCATCAAGCAAACTGTCAGCAGATTGAAGTATACGCTTTCCGGCAATGGCTTCCTTAACCTCCGTCAAAGCGCTTTTGAGGTCTTTCATCAAATCGCGCGGGGCATCAATGGTATTACTACCGTCATATAGAAAGATACGGAAATTGCCTACACGTGATTTTAGGATTAGGTGCTCTCCTACTTTTGCCAAATTCAGGCAACTGTTGCTAAACATTTAAACAGTGACTATTTCTATGTCTTTTGCAAGACGTCGAAGTCCAGACTTTATCTTGTCAACTTGTTTCTGTCGCGGTTTAGATATACCGCTTGCATAATGAGAGAGCTGCTTTTGGTTAATGCCGGTTATCTCCTGCAAAGCGGAAAACGAGAATATGCCACGGTAATATTCAAGAAGCGTAGCTACATCAAAATCGTAGACAAGCTGATACTCGCCGTCAAATACGGACGGATATTCGTCGCCATATTCTCTGCGGCCTTCTAGCCAAAAATCAACACTTTCTTGCACATAATCTTTAAATCCATCGATGTCACCGCTGTAGGCGACTATCCAACCAGGAATTGAATCGCAAGCGCAGCTATAGCCTTCAGGCGTACGTGCTACTTTTATAACCACATTCTCCATAATCTTTTGTATTATAACTGTATCTCTAAAATTTACCAATAATCAAAGGTAGTAAAACTACTACGAGTATACAAATAAAACAATAACTATTTTACTATTAACAGACAAAAAACGCATTATTCTCGCAAAAACAAAGTAACTTTGCAATAGACAGAAACATTATATGAATAAAACATAATAAAAAAAGTACAAAAATAGAATTCACAATTAAAACCAAAAGAACATGAAAAAATTTTTATCCTTTTTCCTATTGCTTACAATAGGATTTTTCTTGGTTTCTTGCAGTGAAACGACTGCAAGAAAACGATGTGAGCATTTTGCCACCAAGACATTGTCAGATGTACGTAAACTTTATCCTAATGTAAAGATTACAGATAGAGAAGTTCTGTTTGATAACGAAAAAGTATTTGTATGTAGATACCATTATGGAACAGAATATTTGCCTAATGGTACAGATGTGAATAAAAAGGACATGTATTCACAGGTCTATGTTTATTTTGTTGGAGAAGGAAATAATAGTGATGCATTAGGTATTTTTTCCAATGCAGAATTTCAGCAAGCCTACACTTTAGGAGAATCCATAAATAAAGATAAGGCTTTAGCCGAAGCATGCCGTATGTTGATGATTAACAAATCAAGGGAAATTTCAGATAGCGAAATTTCAGACATCAACTAAAACACTCCTTACTTAGAACAAGCCCAAATCATTAGAAAATGATAAGAAGCTTTTCCTAATGATTTGGGTTTTACATTAAGGTTCTGATTTATTCACTTAAAAAACAGTATTTTATATACTCTTGATAAACAACATTTTGTATCTTTGCATCACTTAATATTGGGTGACGCAATGACGAAGTCTGGCAAAAGGGCATATTGCAAGTCGCTAACAATATTCTGTACCTAAATATATTAAAAATGAAACATCCATATCAAAAATATGAGACATCCGAGCTTTGGGCAGTTGTAAAATCATCAATAGAAGATTTAGTTGAGAACAATGATATTGAGCTTTCTACTCCAATAGAGTATGTTGTAGGTTATATTTGCAAAAAAATATCTTCAACTGATATAAGTAGTGGAGAAAAGTCGCCCAAATAGAGCATTTTACACTCTCTTATATATCAGAAAATATTGATTTCTTCTTAACTGAATAAGGAATATGTCTATTCCTATATTCTTCTCGTAGTTCTTTATTCATACCTTTATTTTCGAGGTCGTCTATATAATTGAACTTGTACGCTTTGTATTTTTCATCATTATCCTTGACGATAGTTCCATCTGAAGCTATATGATAAGACATGACTCGTTTTGCTTATATTCAAAAGCAACAGAGGTGACATTAAACACACATACAAGGATTCGGTTGTATGGCATAGTGGCACAAGCCAGACGCAATTGAACATCATCGGCCTCTTCATGTTTTCCTATGAAGCTAAGGACATTATCAGTTATTGTGGTATCAATAACGACGCCTCTATCCATCAAATTGTCTGGTATGGAACAGCATAATCGACACTCTGTTATAGAATGCGATTATGCTGATTCTTATTTGTCTGAGAACGGACAAATATTAGATGTCGGTGTCTTCGATTTCTCTGCCGAAGATTGTCGGCTTTGGAGGTGCAAAAGCGCCACCTGCATCCTCATATTCAATGTCCGAACTGCTACTTGGCTTATTGATGTTGCCGTCATAATTAACACCGGGGGATGAGCATAACACCATAGGGACATCCTCTAAATCATAAACCTCTATCTCAGGCTTAACGTATTGTTTTTTCATTGTTTACTTGTTTTTAAGTTGTTGTTTCTTATTCACGTTTACTTTGCCTTCTTCATCAGTCCGTCTATCTCCTCAAATTCCTTACCCATGTTGAGGTTCAGATAGATGGTATAGAGCGGCATTGCCCACTTTGACTGTGCTTCTGGGGCGAGCTTACGGTATCGCTCCATATAGGGCAGCGCCTTTCTATAGAGTTGCTGCATCTGACGACGCTGCGTGCGGTTGGTGAGTTTCTTATTGTCGAGAGACACAGCCTGATTATAGTAAGCCAGGGCTGCGTTAAGGTAAGGGTCAGCCTTGGTGGAATCAGCAGCGATGAGGGCATCACTCAGCACAAGACACTCATCGTAATGTCCCTGTAAGAGCAAAACCGAACTCTTGGCGAAGCGTGCCACGAAAGAGAGCGAGTCGGCTTTCAGGGCGCGGTCGCAGAGCGAGAGTGCGCGGCAGATGTCGGCACTGCGGAAGTAATAGTCGAAGAGATGGCTGAAGAAATAGTCTGACTTCGGATAGGCATCGAATCCTTTGTGGAGGACGGCAAGACAAGCCGTCGTGTCTGCCTGCTGACGGTAAGCATCCGCCATGTAGCGGCAGACGATGTCGAGCCGGGCGGTGTCTGCCTGCGCCAACTCCGCATGAGCAAGAGTCTTCTCTGACGACGACGCACGGTGTCCGCAGAAGACAGCGTTGAATGCCACCTTCGGCAGCATTGGGTCTTTCTGTGCAAGGTTGTAGGAAGAGAAGAGAGGCTGGCGGGCACAGTCGATGTAAGCATCAAAGAAGGTCCACGCCTTGAGATAATTCCCCTTTGCCATAAAGAACATTCCGCCCGTCTGAAGATTCCGACGGTAGGTGTTGAGCCACGACGCATGCTTACGACGATACTTCAGCTCCACACGACCCTTACGGTCCGGACGTGCGTCCACCGAATCGAGACCTTCCAAGACCTCGAACAGACGATAGGTGACGTCGAAGAGACTCGCTGTATCGGTGGTCTGCTTCAGATACATCTGCTCATTGAGAGCTTCGTACTGCTTGCGTACGGCATCGAAGAGCACCAGCCAGATCTTATCGTTTTCTCTATTGGCTGAGTCGGCAAGAAGATGGCGCATGGAAGCCTCAGCCTCAGCAAGCTTCTTCCCTGCCTTTACATTGTCCTTCGCCTGAGCTATCTCCTTGCGCTGTGCAGCAGCAGGAACGGCAGAGTAAAAAGAAAGGAGAAGAAGTAAGAAGAGAGCGAATAGTTTACGTATCATAATGGCAAACATATAAGATTAGGGATTATCGTAAATAAATTTAAAAAGAACGAGGATGTGCCAAACCCCTTATGTATTGACACACCCTCGTAAAGATTTTGCATAATTATGGTGCGGTCATGTCACGCCGACCGCTGCCACTCCTTACTGTGCAAGCTCCTTAGTACGGGCGTCGTTCTCGCCGTAGAGATTGTAGTAAGTGTTGTAGAGGAGGTAACGCCAGTTGGCACGTTCCTGGTTGGGATCGAGCTGGCGAGCCTTCTCAAGGTAGCCCTGAGTCTCCTCAAGGAGCGGCTTCTGCTGCTCGAACGTAGCAAGACCGGCAGCCTTGTTGTTGATGCTAAAGCCTAACCATGTGAGCACGAGGGCGTCCTCCTTGATGGAGTTGGCCTTCTTGAAGTCGGCGATGGCCTCATCCCACTTGCTCTCGTTCATCTCAGCCTGACCCTTCACGGCGAGTGCCATAAAGTCGTTAGGATTCTTTGCAAGGCGCGTGTTGAGAAGATCTGCCTGCTTGTCCTTCATGCCGAGTGTGCCGTAGAGTGTAGCGAGGTTTGTGAAGATGGTCTCGTTCTCAGAGTCGTTTGCATAGAGAGCTTCGAACGACTTGAGGCACTTAACCGAGTCCTCACGTGTCTTCATGCTCTCCTGCATGAGCGCCATCTTGATGCTGAGGGCGTCCTTGTAAGAAGCGGTATCCTTAAGCGAAACGTCGATGTACTTGTTGGCAAGGTCCATGTTCTTGTTCTGATAAGCGAGCACACCTGCTACGCGGGCTACCTCACCGAGGTTCTCATCGGGAGCCTTTGTCTTGTCGAAATCAGCGAAGAGAGGAGACACAGCGCTCTCTACGTAAGCTCCGAAGAGGTCGAGTGCAGTCTTCTGGTCTTCCTTCTCGAGAGCGCCCTGACCTACGATTACGAGGTGGATGCGGAGAGGCCAAAGAGCCTCCTGAAGCTTCTTGTGGAACTTGGGAGCCACCTTGCCCTTAGCGTTAGGAAGAGCGTCATACTTGTCGCACTGCTCAGCGTCGAGGAGGGCGTTCTTGAGAGCTACCGCCATACCCATGTTGTCGACAGCCTTCTCGCCTGCCTGACCCATCTGCTTCATCATCTGGTTCTCCTGGATGATTGAGATCTCGTGGTTAGCCTTGTTGAGCGAGAGTTCTACGAGCTTGTGGTAAGCCTTAGCCTTCTCGTCGTTGCTGAGAGTAGAGAGGCAAGACTGGAGCTGACCCTGAGCCTCAGCATAATCCTTCGACTTGAGGACGCTCTTGAGGTCCTGTGCGAATGCAGACGATGAAGCTATGATCATCGCTGCCATGATAAATAACTTTTTCATAATCGAATAGTTTTGTTACAGTTATTATTGATTGTTATTATCTGTTGTTGACTCGACAATGGTGTCGGGTGACGTTGTCTCTACGTCGTCCAGCTTCTCGTCCTCGCCTACCTTCTCCTCCAGTTCAGAGCTCATCACCTTGCATACACTGGCGATTACGTCGTTCTTCTTGGCGAGATTGATGAGGCGAACGCCCTGTGTGGCACGTCCCATGACACGGCAGTCGCGAACGGCAAGACGGATGGCAATGCCGCTCTTGTTGATGATCATGAGGTCGTTCTCGTCGGTGACATTCTTGATGGCAACGAGGCGTCCGGTTTTCTCTGTCACGGCGATGGTCTTCACGCCCTTACCGCCACGGTTGGTCTTGCGATAGTCCTCCACGCTTGAGCGCTTGCCGTAACCGTTCTCCGAAACCACCATTACGGTCTCGTTCTCGGCGTCGTTTACGATGATCATACCCACAAGCTGGTCGTCGTCACCGTCGAGCTGCATACCGCGTACACCTGTTGAGACACGGCCCATTGGTCGTACGGCAGACTCGTCGAAGCGAACGGCGCGACCGTTGCGGTTGGCGAGGATAATCTCGTTATTGCCATTGGTAAGGCGAACGTCCACCACCTCGTCGCCTTCGACGATGTTAATGGCGTTCACACCATTGGTACGCGGGCGTGAGTAAGCCTCAAGGAGCGTCTTCTTGATGGTGCCGTTCTTTGTGGCGAACACCACGTAGTGCGAATTGACAAACTCCTCGTCGTTGAGTCCGCGGAGGCGGAGAAGAGCGTTGACAGAATCGTCAGGCTCGATATTGAGGAGGTTCTGGATGGCGCGTCCCTTGAAGTTCTTATCGCCGTCGGGTATCTCGTAGCACTTAAGCCAGTAGCAGCGTCCCTTGCGTGTGAAGAACAGCATGGTTTGGTGCATTGTGGCAGGATAGATAAACTCGGTGAAGTCCTGCTCGCGTGTGCGTGCTCCCTTTGATCCTACGCCGCCGCGTGCCTGCTCACGATACTCGCTGAGCGGTGTGCGCTTGATGTAGCCCATGTGGCTGACGGTTATCACAACGGGGTCGTTCGGATAGAAGTCCTCTGCATTAAACTCATGCTCGAAGGGCTTTATCTCTGTGCGGCGCTCGTCGCCGTACTTCTCCTTCACCTCAAGCAGCTCGTCCTTCATCACCTTCTTGCAAAGTTCGGGGTCGTCAAGGATGGCCTGGAGGTGAGCGATGAGACGCTCCAGCTCCTCAAACTCGGCATGGAGCTGGTCCATACGCAGTCCTGTAAGCTGTGAGAGGCGCATGTCTACGATGGCCTTTGACTGTATCTCGTCCAGCTCGAAACGCTTCTCGAGGTTGCGCTGAGCCTCTGAAGGTGTGGCAGAAGCACGGATAATGTGTACCACCTCGTCAATGTTGTCGCAGGCGATGATGAGTCCCTCAAGGATGTGGGCACGCTCCTGCGCCTTCTTAAGGTCGAACTTGGTGCGACGGATGGTTACGTCGTGACGATGCTCCACGAAGTACTTCACACACTCCTTAAGTGTGAGGAGGCGCGGACGTCCGTTGACGAGGGCGATGCAGTTGACAGAGAACGACGACTGCATGGCTGTCATCTTATAGAGCTTGTTAAGGATGACGTTGGCGTTGGCGTCACGCTTTACGTCCACCACGATACGCATTCCCTGACGTCCCGACTCGTCGTTGACGTTGGAGATGCCGGTCACTCTTCCGTCCTTCACGAGGTCAGCGATGCTCGACACGAGGTCAGCCTTATTGACGCCGTAAGGAATCTCTGTGATGACAATCTTGTCGTGAGAGTCACCGCTCTCAATCTCGCTCTTGGCACGCATCATGACGCGTCCACGACCGGTCTCGTAAGCCTGACGCACACCGGTAAGACCGTATATGTAAGCTCCCGTAGGGAAGTCTGGTGCCTTGATGTGCTCCATGAGTCCGTCCAGATCAATGTCAGGATTGTCAATGTAAGCGCAGCATCCGTCAATCACCTCGCTGAGGTTATGCGTAGGAATGTTGGTTGCCATACCGACAGCAATACCGTTACCACCGTTAACGAGGAGGTTCGGAATCTTCGTAGGCATTACGGTAGGCTCCATGAGCGTGTCGTCGAAGTTGGGCGCCATGTCCACGGTGTCCTTCTCAAGGTCGTCCATGATATGCTCTCCCATCTTTGAGAGTCGGCACTCCGTGTAACGCATAGCAGCTGGGGAGTCACCGTCGACGGATCCGAAGTTACCCTGTCCGTCCACAAGCATGTAGCGCATGTTCCAGTCCTGTCCCATGCGTACTAACGCACCATAGACAGAAAAGTCGCCGTGCGGGTGGTACTTTCCGAGCACCTCACCAACGACGCGGGCACATTTCTTGTAGGGATTGTTGCTGGTGTTTCCAATGCCGAGCATACCATAAAGTATGCGTCGGTGTACGGGCTTGAATCCGTCGCGCACATCGGGCAAGGCACGGGAAACGATCACCGACATACTATAGTCGATGTATGAGCGTTTCATCTCCACCTCAATGTTGACTTTCTTAATTCTGTCTTGATCGATAGTCTGATTTTCGTCCATTTTATATTATTAATTTGTTTCGTTCACGAAGGCATAAATGACGAAAAATTGCCGTAAATGCCTTTTATTTGCCCTACATTCGTTTATAGGGATATGTTTCAAGGTGTAAAATTACAAAATAATTTCCGGTTAGCAATGCTTAGAAAGCTTAAAAAACGTGTTTTCTAAACAAATAGACGTATTGCGGGGCAGTTATCTGTAGCCACAATATTACAATTCTATTAAAAGAACGTTTAATCTTTGTACATTCAGATTATTCGGATTAACTTTGCACTCGAAAAAAAACAAGTAACACATGTTTCATATTTCAGAATTCATCTTCTTAGGCGGCTTCATAGTTTTCATTGCCGCAATACTCGTGCTCGACATGCTTGTCATAGACAAGAAGGCGCACGAAGTGTCAATACGTGAAGCCGGCACTTGGACGGCTGTTTGGATAACTCTCGCCTTGGCTTTCTCCGCCTTCCTTTGGGTTAAGGGCGACATGGTGCACGGAATAAGCAGCTTCGCCGACCTGAAAGCAGTAGCGACGGCGTACGCTCCGCACCTGAAACTCAATCCGTCTGACTTTGAGGCGAGCCTGCAGCAGTACAGACATTACATGACCATTAGCTACATATCGGGCTACCTCATCGAGAAAACGCTGTCCGTGGACAACCTCTTCGTGATGATGATGATATTCACGGCGTTCGGCGTGGGCAAGAACGAGTATCAGCACGTGCTCAACTGGGGCATCCTCGGAGCCATAGTGCTGCGCTTCGTGTTCATATTCTTAGGCGCAGCCATAATCAGCCGCTTCGACTGGGTGTTGCTGGTGTTCGGTGGCGTACTTATATATAGTGGTGTAAAGATGTTCCTCGACCGCAACAAGAAGGAGGAGATGGACGTGCAGAAGAACCCTATAGTGCGTCTGCTCTCGAAGACGGGCCGCATACACACACAGTTTGAGGGCGACCGCTTCTTTGTGCGCAAGGCGGGACGCCTGATGTTCACACCGCTCTTCGTAACGGTGCTCGTCATAGAGTTCAGCGACCTTATCTTCGCCTTCGACAGCATTCCGGCCGTATTCTCCGTGTCGCTCGACCCCTACGTGGTGTTCTTCTCCAACATCTTCGCCATACTCGGACTGCGTGCCATGTTCTTCCTCCTTGCTGCCATCGCCGACCGCTTCCGTTATCTGAAGACAGGTGTGTGCGTGTTGCTGCTCTTCATCGGTGCGAAGATGCTCATACATAAGTGGGTGGAGATTGACGCTGTGGCTTCGCTCTGCATCATAATCGGCGTATTGGTAGTGAGCATAGGCGCATCACTGTTGCCGCAACGCAAGCAAATATAATATAATTTACCCTTTGCCACATGAATAATCAGTTCGTAGATACGCGCATCAGCATCCTTCATCGGAGGGAACAATCATTGCCGCAATCTGTTTAAACCCAGATCGGTCATTAGAAAAGTCCTCTTGTCCACCATGCAAATATCGTACAAAGAGTAAAAACATGTTACAAAATAAAAATTGATTCTAGAGATTTAGATTGCTGTTTTTACGGTGTTTTGCTGTGCAAACAGCACCCAAGCTTAACAATAGCGCCACTTTTACACTACAATAGTGCCACTATTAGAGTGTAAAAGTGGCGCTATTGCATGATAAAAGTGGCGCTATTGGAGTGTAAAAGTGGCGCTATTGCAACCCAATGATGCTTTTTTGCTCCGTCATTCATTGCACACTTCTCTTCTCAGCAGCATAATTAGCTGTATGTCAGTATACTATCGCTGCACGCTCAAAACTCAAGAATTTCGCACCAAAGATTTTGTCGTTCGCCGGGCTCATAGTATTGAGCATTAGAAATGCAAATATTGTATTCGGCAGAACCACTGAAGAGTGCGAAAACATGTTTAACTCCAAGTCCTAATGACCGATTGGGTTAAAGTGTTGCAAAAATAGCGTATTTATCTGAATGATAGCCGAAATCTCCGTATTATTTATGCCAAATGAATATTCCGAATAGCTTCATAATCGAAAAAAAATCCTCCCAAAAGAGTGAGTTTCTCAGATTCTATTTGTACTTTTGCCATGTCATTCAGAGTTTTTTCCAAACTTTAATAATATAATGAAAAGACTACAATCATATATACTATTTATATTGTTGCTGTTGGCAACAGTTCTTCCGGCACACGGACATATTTCCAGAAATATGTTCATGATTTCCAACCTCAATACAGATAATGGACTGTCCAGTCCTCGTGTCTATTCTATTGTTGAGGCAGAGGATGGTGCCATGTGGATAAGTACTAAACGAGGGGTTGACCGATATAACGGGCAATTGGTTTCTAATTACACATTGGCTACAGAAATGCAGTACAGTGATGCCAGTGGCAGAAATATCAAATTGACCCAAGATCATCATCGGCAGATATATGCCTACGACAACAAGGGAAAAGTATATATATATAATAAGGTGAAAGATACGTTCGTCTTGAGATGTAATCTTCTGAATATTCTTGGAGGAAGCATTGTATTGAACGAATTGCTGGTAGATGAAAAGGGCAACTTCTGGTTGGCTATGGATAAAGGTCTTTACTGCTTGTCAGCTTCTGCTGACGGGAAGGAAATCGTTCGCGAGAAAGCTAAAGGTAGATTTATATTAAAAAATACCTATATTAATCATATCCAGTTTGTCGGTCAGAGACTCTTGATAGGAACTTCCAAAGATGTATATTGCTATTCGGCAGCTACACAGAAAATGGCAAAAAAATAAGCGGCTGCTCTGTGGTTTCTTCTTATCATGATGTAGAGGGGCATCATATTTGGTTGGGTACTTTTCATGAAGGAGTGAAGGTGGTGGATGATAGTACTTGGAAGCCAATCAATTCTATAGCTTTCCATTCTTTACAGAACATTCCGCAGATTCCCGTACGTTCTATTATTTCATTTAATCATCAAACTCTTCTGATGGCTGTGGATGGAGCTGGAATCTATGCTTATGATAAGCTGAATAAACAAACCAAGCTCTTACTGAATACAGACGGACGTCCTGGTAACGTATTGAAGGGTAATGGTTTATATACTTTGTGCCGCGATCGTTTTGGAGATTTATGGGCAGGCTCTTATTCGGGAGGAGTAGATTTAGCCATTCCGATGGAACATACTCTGGAATATATTACGCACGAGTATCTTAACAATCAATCGCTGATAGATAATTGTGTGAACGATGTGTTCCAAAGTCGCGATGGGAAAATATGGTATGCTACAGATAAAGGAGTAAGTATTTATGATTCGCAGACTCATTTTTGGCATCATGGACTATATAATAAGGTGGCACTTACGATTTGTCAGACTGTTGATGGAAGGATTCTGGTAGGTACTTATGGCAATGGTGTATATCAGGTAAACAGTGACGGAACCAGTATGCCTGCATATTCAGTTCGTAATGGAAAGTTGAAGAGTGACTATGTGTTCAGTCTTTTTGCTGATAGCGAAGGCAATCTCTGGATAGGCTGTTTAGATGGTGATATGGCCTGTTTCCCTTCTGGAAAAAATACGTCCAGAGGAGTGGAGAAGGCAGCTTTCTATCTGCCTGTCAACGAGGTACAATGCATTACAGAATCAGAGGATAAACGCAGTATCGCTGTAGGAACTTCGCATGGTTGCTATCTGATAGACAAACAGAATCCTATGCACCCACGCCGTTTTTTTTATCCAGGACAATATCCCGATAAAGACATAAATTTGTTTGTCAACAGTATGGTTTATCAGAATTCCCGTCATGTCTGGATAGGTACGGATGGTGGTGGACTTTATGATTATGATCTGAAGACTAATAAGTTAAGAAACTATACAACCCAGGAGTCTTTACCGTCTAATACGGTTTATGGACTTATCAAGGGAAAGAATGGCAAGTTGTGGTTGAGTACTGATAAGGGGTTGGCCTTCATCTATCATGGGAAGGTGGTAAATCTCAACTTCTTCAAGGGTTTGGAACGTGTGTATAATCGTATGTCTGTGGCGTGTACTTCAGATGGCAGGATGCTTTTTGGCAGTAATGATGGCGTAGTGGCTTTGGCTCCGATGTTTGCCAAAGGATTGAATTATGCCGCTCCGCTTCGTATCCATCGTGTTGAGGTGGAAGGCGTAGAGCGTACCGACCAATGGAATGAATCCATCTTTGAGATGTTACAGGATGGCACCTTGCGCCTTCACCATCATGAGAATACGCTGATTGTTTCTTTCGAGAGCATCAATTATCAATATCAGCATGACATCCAATATCAATATTATTTGGAAGGATATGATCGTGACTGGAGTAAATTGTCTTCTTATCAGTTAGCACGATTTGTCAATTTACCTTCTGGCAACTATGTCCTTTATGTCAAGGCTGTCTGCAGAAGTAATGGTAGGGAATTAGGAGCAACATCGCTGAAAATTTCTATCGCTCAACCTTGGTGGAACACCTGGTGGGCATGGATTGTCTATCTCTGTATTCTGACAGCCATCTTATATTTTGCATGGCAGTATTATAAAGAACGATTGCAGCGCAAGTATTATGACGAGAAAATCAATTTCTTCGTTAATACCGCCCATAACATACGTACTCCTTTGAGTCTCGTGTTGGCTCCTCTTGTTGATCTGTCTAAAGATTCTCACATGAGTGAGAAGAGTCGTGTTTTTTTGGATATGGCGCAGCGCAACGGCAATAAACTGTTGAAGATGGTAACAGAGTTGCTTGACTTCCAAAAGGTAGAGCAGTCTGCCGAACAGGTTCGTCTGCAAGATATAGAATTGCCGATGCTTTTACGTTTACAGATGGATAAGTTTGCATTGGCAGCTCAGGAGAAGCATATTCAGCTGTGTCTTGAAACGTGTCCGCAGCAACATATTCATTCTGATGTCAAAATTATGGATCTGATATTGGAAAATCTTCTCTCGAATGCTATCAAATATACACCTCAAG
>ERZ1673741.663-NODE-663-length-34689-cov-6.388231_pt1 | contig 34689 bp, 34 predicted proteins | sample MGYA00580209_ERZ1673741 | MGnify/ENA primary metagenome ERZ1673741 (study PRJEB41218, sample SAMN15661754) | gut metagenome | host: Homo sapiens | place: Canada: London | collected 2015-08-20/2019-03-30 | study: EMG produced TPA metagenomics assembly of... | reverse complement strand
GGGTGCGGTACTGCTCGCCGTCGAGGTTCTTGGACTCGGTCTTGCGGGCGAACACCACAGGCGCGTTGTTGAAGTGGGTGGCGGCCACGCAGGCGATGCCGATGCCGGAGGACTCGATGGTCAGGATCTTGTCGACTTGCTTCCCCGCGAATAGGTGGGCCCACTCGGCGCCCATCTGGTCGTAGAGCGCGACGTCGCACTTGTGGTTGAGGAAGCTGTCGACCTTGAGGACGTTGCCCTCTCGAACGATTCCGTCCTTGCGAATACGGTCCTCGAGCTCCTTCATGCGCAACCTCCCAGGTGGTCTGTGCGTGGGTTTCTGAAAATGGTTGCACTACATTATGCCGCGCAAATTGCCGTTGCCAACCCGAAAAGTGCCGTTCGCCGACAATTTATACAGCATTCGTTGGATTGGCGTTATATGCGAGCGAGTCCAACGCAGGTTGGCGCACGCATGGCGAACAACTCATCCCCCTTCGGGTATATGCGATTATGCCATCGGGCTAATGCTGCGTACGCTGAGCGCTCACACCAACCCGTGCGACTTGAGCAGCCAGAGCCAGAAGGTAATGGTCACCGACGAGAGCAACGTCGTGAGCATGACGACGCTCGAGTTGACGTCCCCCTCATAGCCCATGTTGCGCGCCATGACGTATCCGCTGACGGTCGAGGGCAGCCCGAGCATCATCATGACGGCGACGAGCTTCTGTCCAGTGAAGCCGAGCGCGAGCGCCAAGGGGAGGAACACGAGCTCCAGCCCCACGAGCTTGATGGCGCTCGAGATCACGGACGGCGTCCCGACGGCGAATGCGCGGCGGAAGCTGAACGAAGCGCCGAGCGCGATGAGGCCGAGCGGCGTGGCGATCGCGCCCACGTCGTGGGCGGCGGTGCCGAGGACGGCCGGCATGGGGATGCGCAGCAGCGCCCACGCGACGCCGGCGACGATGCCCAGGATGATGGGGTTCGTGGCGATTCCCTTGAGGGTTTGCCGTATGAGCTCGGGGCTCACGCCGCGGGTCTCTTTGCCCGGACGCATGAGCTCGAGGATGATGACCGCGCTCACGTTGTAGATGGGGACGGCGCCGATGACCATGAGGGGAGCGACGCCGGCCTCCCCGTAGATGCTCTGGAGGAACGCGATGCCGAGGAAGGCCGCGCCGGAGCGGTAGGAGGCCTGGATGAACTCGCCGCGCCATGGCTGACGCCCGAACGCGCGCGAGACGAGCCAGCACAGCACGATGCTGGAGAGCGTGGCTGCGGCGCAGAACACGACGAAGCCGCCATCCCATGCTGCGGCGATGTCCATCTGGTATAGGTCATCGAAGAGGACGAGCGGCAGGCAGATCTTGAAGACGAACGAGTTCGCGGCGTCGGCGAAGGCCTGCGTGACGATGCCGACGCGCCGCAGGAAGTAGCCCAGCATCATCATGAGGAAGATGGGCAGCGTCGCGTTCAGGCTGAATACAAGGTCTTCCATGCTAGGCGGACGCTTCTGGCGCGGAGATGCCGAGGCGCGGCTCGAGCCAGGTCGCCACGCCGTCTTCCCAGACGGTGTCGGTCTGGTCGTCTGCGGCCGCCTTGACCTCGGCGGTCGCGTTGCCCATCGCGACGAAGGTGATGCCGCGACCGCACATGCTGAGGTCGTTCCCGGAGTCGCCGAACGCGACGGCGCGGGAGGGGACGATGCCCAGGCGGCGGCAGAGCTCGACGAGGGCCGCGCCCTTGGACGCGGCGGAGCTCGTGAACTCAGGCGTCTTTGCGTCCATGCGCGCGATGCCGATTCCGCCGAGCTCGGTCAGCTTGGCGATGAGCTTATCGGCGGACTCGCTGGAGGGCATGGTGCAGTCGACCTTGTCGAGCTGCTGGGTAGGGCGCGCGAGGAAGGCGTCGAGCATCGAGTCCACGCCGGATCCGCTGAAGAGGCTGAGGACGGCGTCGATGGGGTTGCCACGGCCCTCATTGGAGGCGGGGGAGCCGCTGTGGGCAGCAGCGTCGTCGGTCTTCGCGTCGCGCTCGGCAAGGTCCTGGGCGATCTTCTCGCAGTGGCGCTTCTCCATGAGGGACTCGACGTCGGTATGGATGCTGCCGGTGCCGCCGTACTCGGTGATCAGGGCGAGGAGCTTCTCGGCGAGGGGCCGCGGGATGCTGTGGCTGAAGTCGAGGTCGCTGCGGCGGGTTCCGACGACGCGCGCGCCGTTGCAGGTGATGGCGTAGTCGAGCCACGGCGCCTCGGGGATCTGCTCGCCGATCATCCACAGCGGGCGGCCGGATGCGACGGCAACGAGCGCGCCGGAGTCGTGGGCCGCCTGGAACGCGGCGTAGACGCGTGGCGAGACCAACTGGTTGTTCGGTGAGGCGAAGACGGTCCCATCGAGGTCGAATGCGATGAGGTCGAAGGGACGGCTGCTCTCGGGCGCGGCGTCGTTTGCGGGCACGGTGACTCCTAACTTGCTTGTTTACCGCGCTCGATTATGACTGAACGGCCTGGGTGGGTCTCTGTAAAGGTTCTGTAGCGAAATAATCGACGCATATGGGGAGGGGGAGCGGGGTTCTTTGTATAGGAGCGGCTGCTGGCTGCAGGAGCGGCTACTTGCTTGGCGGGGTGCTCTGACGGTGCGCGCCGGCGACGTTGCGCGGTCTCCTCCACCCTTTAATGATGTTCGCACCCGGATGGACCGCATGCGGGGCCTCTGAAGGGCTCCATGTGGTCCATCCGGGTGCGAACATCGGAAGAGAGGCGATTACGAGCGAGCCGACGTCGCCTCTACAGCTCCACGCGGCTGCGGAAGTCCCCTGTGCCTTGGAGCGCGCGGATGTTGTGCGCGGCGATGCGCACGATGTTGTCGAGCGTCGCGGGTAGGTGGTAGAAACCGCTGATGTGGGGCGTGAGCAGGAGGTTCGGCGCGTCCCAGAGCGCGTCGCCTGCGGACAAGGGCTCGGGTGTGCAGACGTCGATCGCGGCGCCCGCAAGGTGGCCCGACTCGAGCGCGGAGATGAGCGCGGGCTGGTCGACGAAGTCCCCGCGCCCGGCGTTGCCGAAGTACGCCCCCGGCTTCATCGCAGCAAAGAAGCCCGCATCGACGATCCCGCGCGTGGCGGGCGTGCTCGGCAGGACCGATGCCACGATGTCTGCATGTGGCAATAGCGCGGGCAGATCGTCCATCGTGGCCATCCGCTCGAACGGGGCCTGGGCTGTAACCGCGTGCCGGCGCACGCCGGTGACGTGCGAGCCGACTGCCGAGAAGAGCGCAGCCAGGTGCGTGCCGATGTCTCCCGCGCCGAGCACGAGCACGTTCGCTCCGGCGGGCGTCGCAACCTCGCCGAGGTCGTCCCATTGGTGGCTATGCTGCAGATCGCGGTAGCCGGGGAGCTTCTTCATGACGGCGAGGATCTCTGCAAAGAGGTGCTCCGAGACCGCCTGGCCGTAGGCGCCCGTTGCGCAGCAGAGCACGGCGCCTGCAGGCAGCGCGCCCGGGGCCGCGTATTTGTCGTATCCCGCGGAGTTCAACTGAATAAGCTGCAGGTGGGAAGCGGTGTGCAGCCGCGCGGCGGGGAGGTTGCCCACGATAACGTCGGCGGAGGCGACCTGTTTGTCCGTCGCGGCCTCGATGCTCGAGTACGCGAACTCTGCGTCCGGCGCAGCGCCCTCGAGCTCGGCTTTGTGCTTCTTGCTCGCCGGAATCAGTACCAGGATGTTCATTTGCGGCTCCTTTAGCCCTCTGTTGTTCGTGGAATAAATATTACACCTAGAACACACGTACCTATGATAGTATTTACCTGTGACGATAAGAGTAATGCTTGACGATATTACTGCGAGGCGATACTATGATTACGAGTTATAGGAACACCGTGACGTATAACCTCGCCCACGGCATCAGGGTGCCTGCGTTTGCAGCGTTCGAGAGGATCGCCCTCCGCAAGATCAGGCAGCTCCAAGTTTCTGCGAGCCTCGACGACCTGAGAGTTCCTCCCGGAAACCACCTCGAGGCGTTGAAGGGCGATCGAGCGGGGCAATACAGCATCCGCATTACTAGTCAGTACCGCCTTTGCTTCGAGTGGAGCGACGGCGTCGCGGACAATGTCGAGATAGTCGACTATCACTAGTTGGAGACGCTCATGGACTTTCAGATTGCTCCCGTCACACCGGGGGAGCTGCTCAAGGAGGAGTTCCTGGAGCCTATGGGGATCTCGCAGTACCGCCTTGCCAAAGAGACGGGCATCCCCGCTCAGCGCATAGGCCAGATTGTGCTCGGCAAGCGTCGCGTGACCGCGGACACCGACCTGAGGCTCTGCAAGTTTTTTGGGCTCACCGACGGGTATTGGATGCGGGCGCAGGTGGCCTACGACACCGAGGTCGAGAAGCGCCGCCTCGCGCCGGAGCTCGCGAAGATTCGCCCTTGGAACAAGGTCGCGGCTCTTTAGCTGTTCTTCTGCGTTGCGCAGAGAAGCGCGCGAGGCACACGGAGACGGCGCTGGCGTAGCGCTGTCCTGCGGCCTTCCGCCACGGAATCCGCATCGGGCTCGGGCATGATGGAGGACGACCGAACGAACCGAACCGCATTGACGGAAGGCACCGCCCTATGCATTATCTGCTCGAATACTCCCCGCGCTTCTCGCTGGCGCTCGCGCTGTGGCCGTTGGCGTCGCTCGTCTGCACGCTGCCTATCCTCGCCATCCTCTACCGGCGAGACGGCCGCCTCCGCTTCTGGTCGGTCGCCTGCGCCTATATCGTCGTTTTCTACCTTCTCGGCCTCGCGTGCTTCACGCTCTACCCGCTGCCATCGGGCAACTCCGGTCCCGGCATCACCTACGGGGTCAAGCCGAACCTCGACTTCTGGCTCTTCGCGCGGCAGATACGCTCGTGGAACAAGTCCGCGATCTTCGAGCTCCTCGCCAATGTGGCGCTCTTCGTGCCCTTCGGCTTCATCGTGGCGCGCGGCGCCGGCTGGGGTCCGGTCCGCTCGACCCTGGCGGGATTTGCCGTGTCGCTTTTGGTTGAGACGACGCAGCTCACGGGCGTCTGGCACCACTACGCGTATGCGTACCGCACCTTCGATGTCGATGACCTGCTGACGAACACGACGGGCGCGTTCGTGGGCTGGGCCTGCGCCGCTGTGTTCACGCACTTCGTCCCGTACCGCATCGAGCCTGAGGCGCTCGAGCCCACGCACAGTCCGAGCATTGTGCGCCGCATGGTCGCCTTCGTGCTCGACATGGTGCTGACCTGGGTCGTCGCGATGGTGTTCATCGTGGTCGCGCAGTATGTGCTGCGCCATTACTTCGCCGATTGGCGCCACTTTGCCCGCATGATGGACCTCGTCTCGCGCTGGTCGTTCCGCGCGATGCTCGTGTTCTTCGAGTTCCTCGTGCCATTGGCGTGGAAGGGGCGCACCCTCGGCGGGTCCTTTGTGCGCATGAGCTGCGAGACGCGCCCGCGCCGCGGGCTGCTGCGCGTCGTTTTCTTCGTCGTGCGCCTCGCAGTGTTCTACCTGATGGTCAAGTTCCCGGCCTATGCGCTGGCGGCGCTGCTCGTGTGGTGGGTCGTCTTTCGCGCTATGCCCTACGACATGCTGCCCGCTTCGCGGGAGCTGGAGCCCGAGCAGGGGTAGGGTCGCTCGGGCGTCGCGCGCGCCTCGGTTGTAGAAGAACAAGCAGCGCGAGCGATGAGCAGGGGTAGGGCCGTTCGGCCGTCGCGCGCCGAGGCGGCTGGCACGTTCAGCCTCGGTTCCTCTCCGCTGCCGCGCCGGCCGTGCCCCCTACAGCTCGATGAACTCGACCTCGTGGCCGGCCTCGGCAAGCATCGCGACCAGGTCCTCGCAGCGCACGTGAACGCTCGCGGTGTTGCTGCAGGGGTGGCAGCCGACCCAGCCCCAGCGGCGGAAATCGGCGTCGAGCGCGACGCGGATGCTCCCCGGCTCGGCGTTCAGCGCGGCGAAGGGCGTGACGGCGCCCGGGTAAATGCCGATGCGCTCGGCGAGGTCCTCCTCCGAGGCGAAGCTGAGGCGCTTGCTTTCGAACTGCGCCTGCACGACGTGCAGGTCGACCTTCTTGTGGTCGGGCACCGTGACCAGGTAATAATTGCGGTGCTTCGGGTCGCGCAGAAAGAAGTTCTTCGCCTCGTGCTCGGCGAAGGGGAGCCTTGCCATCGCGTCGGCCTGCTCGACCGAGAACACTGGCGGGTGCTCGACGGCCTCGTACTCGATGCCGCGCGCGTCGAGGAGCGCGTAGATGTCGGCCTTGGTGAGGGCGCCGGGGATGGTATGCGTGTCCGGCCAGGTGCGCTGACCGTCGGGTTTCGCGCCCACGGCGGCCTCGCCGCCTGCCTGCTCGCAGCGCTTCTCGCTCGCCCCCAGGCTCGACGACCCTTCCATCGATCCCATTCTTAGCCTCGCTTCGAACCCTGGCGGCAGATCCCGCCCTTGTGGCCACAGGCCTTGTTCGGCCCCATGCCCTTGCGGGCGGCGATGTTGCCGAAGCTCGCCCGTCCGCCGCCGATCTTCTTCGGCACGTCGGTCGGCAGGGGAGAGCGGTCGGGATGGCGCCTGTCTGCTCTGCTCATGGGTCTGTTCGCTCCTTCTGTCAGCTCATTCACGTGGGGAATGGTAGCGCATACGGGCATCGGCGGGCCATTCCGGGGCTTGCCCTTGCCGGGACCGGCATCCGCGAGTTGCGCTCCTTGCGAAAGCGCCCCGCCCCGGCTCCCCGCGCCGCCTCGCCCCGGCTCCCTGTGCCGGCTGGCCCCGCGTTTTGAAACCCGCGCGAAAACTCAATGTGGATAATGGACTCACATTCACGGAAGCGCTCGCCGACGGGCGCCGCGCCGGCGCGCCGTCGCAGCTGCGCCGCGGCCCCGTCGGCACACATAGCGTCCCAGGGTCCCGGCTGCCGCCGGGGGAGAGCGGGGTCTGCATGGTCAAGCTGTACAACGAGGGTGTCTACCTGCGCGGAGGCAAGGAGGTCATCCCGGAAAGCGAGGCCGCGGCTGCCGGCATCGAGGCCGCCCCCGCCGACGCCAGGCGCGGAACCATCGCCTACTCGATCCTCCAGGCGCACAACACCTCGGGCGACCCGGATATGCTCAAGGTCCGCTTCGACGCCATGGCCAGCCACGACATCACGTTCGTCGGCATCATCCAGACGGCCCGCGCCTCCGGCATGACCGAGTTCCCGCTGCCCTACGTCCTCACCAACTGCCACAACTCGCTGTGCGCCGTGGGCGGCACCATCAACGAGGACGACCACGTCTTCGGCCTTTCGGCCGCGAAGCGCTACGGCGGCATCTTCGTTCCGCCCCACATCGCCGTCATCCACTCCTTCATGCGCGAGAACTTCGCCGGCTGCGGCAAGATGATCCTCGGCTCCGACTCCCACACCCGCTACGGCGCCCTGGGCACCATGGCCATCGGCGAGGGCGGCGGCGAGCTCGCCAAGCAGCTGCTTAAGGACACCTACGACGTCGCCTACCCCGGCGTCGTCGCCATCTACCTCACCGGCGCCCCGCGTCCCGGCGTGGGCCCGCACGACGTCGCGCTCGCCATCATCCGCGCCGTCTTCAAGAGCGGCTACGTGAAGAACAAGGTCATGGAGTTCGTGGGCCCCGGCATCGCGAGCATGACGACCGACTATCGCAACGGCGTCGACGTCATGACGACCGAGACCACCTGCCTTAGCTCCATCTGGGCGACCGACGAGGACACCTGCGCGTTCCTCACCGAGCACGGCCGCGAGGGCGACTACCGCGAGCTCAAGCCCGCCGACGTCGCCTACTACGACGGCTGCGTGGAGGTCGACCTCAGCGAGGTCAAGCCCATGATCGCGCTGCCGTTCCACCCCTCGAACGGCTTCACCATCGACGAGCTCAACGAGAACCTCGAGGACATCCTGCACGAGGTCGAGCTCGAGGCGGCCAAGGTCGGCGGAGGCAAGGCGGGCCTTACGCTCCTGGACAAGGTCAAAGACGGCAAGCTCCACGTCCAGCAGGGCGTGATCGCCGGCTGCTCCGGCGGCAACTACGGCAACGTCGTCCAGGCGGCGCACGCCCTCAAGGGCAAGAGCACCGGTTGCGGCGAGTTCAGCCTGGCCGTCTATCCCACGAGCCAGCCCGTCGAGCTCGAGCTCGCGCGCCGCGGGTACCTCTACGACCTCATGGAGGCAGGCGCCATCGTGCGCACGGCGTTCTGCGGCCCCTGCTTCGGCGCCGGCGACACGCCCGCGAACAACGGCCTCTCTATCCGCCACACCACCCGCAACTTCCCCAACCGCGAGGGCTCCAAGCCCGGAAACGGCCAGCTCGCGGCGGTCGCCCTCATGGACGCGCGCTCCATCGCCGCGACCGCGGCGGCCGGCGGAGTCCTCACCCCGGCGACCGACCTGCCCGACGAGACCTGGGACGAGTCGTGCGAGTACCGCTTCGACGCGGCGCCGTACCAGAAGCGCGTCTACTGGGGCTACGGCAAGGCGGACGCCAATGAGCCGCTGGTGGAGGGCCCGAACATCAAGCCGTGGCCCGCGATGGAGCCGCTCGCGGACAACATCCTGCTCAAGGTCTGCTCCAAGATCATGGACCCCGTGACCACGACCGACGAGCTCATCCCCTCCGGCGAGACGAGCTCCTTCCGCTCGAACCCGCTCGGCCTCGCGGAGTTCACGCTCTCCCGCCGCGACCCGGACTATGTCGGCCGCTCCAAGGCAGTCGACGCCGTCGAGAAGCGCCGCGTCGCGGGCGAGGACCTCACCGCGGCAGACCTCGCGCTCGCTGCCGTCTTCGGCGCGCTCGCCGCAGCGGGCGTCGAGGCCGACTCGGCCGCGACCGAGTACGGCTCGATGATCTACGCCGTCAAGCCCGGCGACGGCTCCGCCCGCGAGCAGGCCGCGAGCTGCCAGCGCGTGATCGGGGGCCTCGCCAACATCGTCTCCGAGTACGCGACCAAGCGCTACCGCTCCAATGTCATGAACTGGGGCATGGTCCCGTTCCAGCTGACGGGGAGGCCCTGCTTCGAGGTCGGCGACTACGTTTACGTGCCCGGCATCCGTGCGGCGCTCGACGGCGACCTCTCCGACGTCCCGGCGTGGGTCGTGCGCGCTGACGGAGGCGTGGAGAAGGTTGAGCTCTACGTGGCCGACATGACTCCCGAGGAGCGCGCCATCGTCAAGGCCGGTTGCCTCATCAACTTCAACCGCAACAAGTAGCGCATCCCGTCGCGCCGCAGAGAGACGGGGGAGTTCTCCACGTCCAAAAATTGGGGAACATAAGAGACGGGCACGAGCTTTCTGAACTCCTGGTCAGCTCGTGCCTGTTCTTTAGTTTCCGATCGGCTGGTTCGCGCCCGCCCCAAACCACCGTCCCAGCGGCGGGGTTAGACGAGAATCCCCGGCCTCATTACCGCACCAAAGGACCTCATGATGGAAGCAAAAAAGAAGATCGAGCGGCAGAGCTTCGACTCCGACGAGTCGATGGAGCTCTTCCAGGGGTATTCCCACCGTATGGTGCGTATCCAGACCGAGTTCGTCGACGGGTTCTGCGCGCTCGCGAACCTCGGGCCGGCGGTCACGGTCTACGGCTCCGCCCGCTCGAAGGAGGGCGACGCCGACTACGAGCGGGCCCGTGCGGTCGGCGCGGCGCTCGCGGTGCGCGGCGTGGCCACGATGACGGGCGGCGGCCCCGGTGCCATGGAGGCCGCGACCCGCGGCGCCCACGAGGCGGGCGGGCGCACCGTCGGCCTCACCATCGAGCTCCCCTTTGAGGAGAAGCCCAGTCCCTACCTCGATATCTGCCTGCGCTTTAGGTACTTCTTTGTGCGCAAGGCCATGTTCAGCTGGTACTCAAACGGCGCCATCGCGATGCCCGGCGGCTTCGGCACGCTCGACGAGCTCTTCGAGCAGCTCACCCTCATGCAGACGCGCAAGACCGAGCAGGTCCCGCTCGTCTTTGTGGGGAAGGACTACTGGGAGGGCATGTTCGACTGGCTGAGCGCGGCGCCGCTCGGGATGGGCTACATCAGCCCGGAGGACGTCGACGGCCTGCTCGTGACCGACGACGTCGAGGAGGCCGTCGAGGCCGCCTGCGCGGGCATCTTCGCCTAGGCGCGGGGATGCGGTTCGGCCGCTGCGACGATCTGTTCGGTCGCTTGCGCGCGCCGCGCCCGCCGCGCCCCTTACCATTGCGCGCTCAACGTTAACGAGTCGCTTACCCTTCGCTGACGTGCGCTTTTCTTGGTCGGTCGTACCGTTGAGGAACGCCAACCAAGGAGAATGAATGACAGAAGAAGAGAAGCGCGCCGCGGAGACCTACCGCCGCGGCCCCGTGATCATGCGCGGCCAGATGATCCCGCGCGACACCACCGTGAGCCACCTTTTGCAGCCCGAGACCGACACCGCGTGGCTGCACACCGACCCCTGGCGCGTCCTGCGCATCCAGGCCGAGTTCGTCGACGGCTTCGGCGCGCTCGCCGAGCTCGGCCCCGCCGTCGCCGTGCTCGGCTCGGCGAGAACCGCCCCGGACGACCCCATGTACGCCAATGCGCAGCAGGTCGGAGGGCTTCTTGCCGAGCGCGGGGTCGCGACGATGACGGGCGGCGGCCCCGGCATCATGGAGGCCGCGAATCGCGGCGCGTTCGAGGCGGGCGGGGTCTCGGTTGGCCTCGGCATCGAGCTGCCGCTCGAGGAGAGCATCAACGAGTGGGTCAACCTCGGCATGACGTTCCGGTATTTCTTCGTGCGGAAAACGATGTTCGTCAAGTACTCGCGCGGCGCGATTGTTTTTCCGGGCGGGTTCGGCACGCTCGACGAGGCGTTCGAGGTGCTCACGCTCGTCCAGACCCACAAGGCGCCGGAGCGGCCGGTCGTGCTCATCGGGAGCGAGTACTGGCGCGGGCTCGTGGAGTGGCTGCGCGGCACGGTCGCAGGCTGCGGGAACATATCGCCGCTCGATCCGGAGCTGTTCTGCGTGACCGACGACGTCAAAGAGGCCGTCGCGGTCGCCTGCGCGGGCATCGCGACCAGGTAGGCGGGCTTCTTTCCCACGTATAATGGGTGGTCGCGGACGGTGTCTGTGGGTGGAACCCCGCAGACAGAACTCACAGGCGGTGCCCGTGAACGGCGCCGCGCACGCCATCGAGCACAGGGGGAGAAGACATGATCAAGGCCGCGTTCTTCGACATCGACGGCACGCTGCTGAGTTTCAAGACGCACAAGCTCGCCGCATCGACCAAGCAGGCGCTCATCGAGCTGCGCCGCCGCGGGGTCAAGTGCGTCATCGCATCGGGCCGCCCCGAGTATCAGCTGCCGCCGTGCATCCGCTACGGCTTCGAGGGCTTCGGCCGCTTCGACGCGTACGTGACCTCCACCGGCTCGTGCTGCTACGACGTCGAGGGGACCTACTTCGAGACCCCCATCCCGGACTCTGATGTGAAGACGATCGTGGGGCAGGTCGACGACGGCCTCTACGACGTGCTCGTTCTCGAGAAGGACCATGCCTACGTCAACCGCTACAGCCCCGCCATCCGCGAGGTCGAGAAGAATGCGGGCCTTTGCTACGACCAAGGCGACGTGCACGACGCGCTCGGCGCCCACGTGCTGCAGTTCTGCGCGTTTTTGCCGCCAAAGGACGAGCACATCGTCACCGACGCGACGACGGGCGTGCTGACCACGCGCTGGTGCGACTATTTCTGCGACGTCGTGCCCGCGAACAGCAGCAAGCCCGCAGGCATTCGCGCCACGCTCGAGCGCTACGGGATCTCCGCGGAAGAGACCATCGCGTTCGGCGACGGCGGGAACGACGCCTCTATGCTGCGGATGTGCGGCATCGGCGTGGCAATGGGCAACGCCTCGCCCGAGGCGCTCGCCGCGGCGGACTACGTGACCGACGACGTCGACCACGACGGCGTCGCGAAGGCGCTCGAGCACTTCGGGCTGCTGTAGGGGGGCGCGACTTCTACCGGGTGCGGCCTCTACCAGGTGCGCGCGAGGCGCTCGATGGCCTCGGCGGCGGTGTCCTCGTCGATGCCCTCGACGCGCACGACCACGGCCTCGCCGGTGCGCACGCCCATGGCCAAAAGCGCCATCAGGTCAGAGGCGTCGGCGCTGCGCCCCTCGTGCTCGAACGTCACGCGACTGCGCCATCGCTGGGCCTCGCCTGCGAGCAGCACGGCGAGCTGGATGTGGAACCCTATGGGGTCGGTGATCTGGCGCACGATCTCGCGCATGGACGTCCCTCTCCTTTACGCAACCTTGCACGAAAATACCAGCTTTGCGAGGGGCAGAGAGGCACCTCTCGGCGAGCGTGACGGCGGCGCGCCGTAAATGGACAACGGGTGTCGGGTGGCCGACGGCGTGGCAGCCTTGGCTGCCCCCCGCCAACCATCCTCTCGTCGGCCACCTCGCCGCCCGCCCTTCTTCCCAACTGCGCGGCACCTATGCGGTGCTTTGGCGTTGATTCGTGCTTCTTGGCCCTGGACGCCACGCGCTCGAGGGAAAATTACGCATCTGTGAGTTGCCACCAGCTGTGCCGCCGTGCGCAGCGACCGGAACATGCGAGGTCCTCAGGAATGGCTTTTGTCGACAACAGCAACGATTTGATCCGGTCGCCCGACCAGGCGCTTCTGGGGGAGTCGACGCTCCGGGCCATCCGGACACCGTCCTGGACAACGGCTGCGTGGGGACGGTCACGGGGTATTACGACCCCGACCTGACCATTCTTTCGGTGAGCGAGCCGCTGCTGCGCGGCCTGGGCTACACCCTCGATTCCTTCATGGCGCGGACGGGCGGCTCGCTGTGGAACATGTTCTACGGCGAGGGCGCCTCTTTTTTGGAGCCGGGCCGCTTCCCGCGGATCAGCGGCCGCGGTGAGGGCCGGGTCCTCACCTCCGACGGCTCCCCGGTGAACGCCGAGCTATGCAAGAAGGACGCGACGGACGCGCTGGGCAAGCCTATCTGGGTCATGTCGGTGCACCTGACCTGGGAGCACGAGAACCTTTCGCTGATAAACGAGGCGATCAGCGCCGCGCTGTGGTACTTCGACTGCGACGAGAGCAAGAAGGCGCAGATGCAGGCGCAACGCTCCGCCGCGTTCCACCGCGCCTTCACCGACGCGAACCTCTGCGAGTACTACGTGAACCTCGAGGAGAACACCTTCGACATCTTCAAGGTGGAGCCCTCGCTCATGACGGTGTTCGAGCGGGGCGGCACCTGGGACGAGCTCGTTCACCACCTCGTGAACCGTTACGTGGTCGAGGGCGACCGGCAGGCCGTCACGGACTTCTACGACCGCACCTACATGGCAAAGAAGCTCAAGGGCCTGAAGACTGAGCTTTCGCTGGAGTGCCGGATCATCCTCGACGGAGAGGTGCGCTGGATCCGCAACGTCATCATGCGGGGCGAGATCGACGACTCCGAGTACGCCATTTTCTTTGACTGGAAGATGTCGGGGATGGTCTCATTCGTTTCCCACTTGGAAATGGTCTGCCTGCTCACCCCGATCTTCGCGGCGACCTCCTCCTGCGAGTAACCGGTCTTCCTTCGAGCTTGGTACAGGTTGTTTCCGAGGTTCATGGTGCTCCTTCCGCCGCGGTTGGTTGACGATATCATTCTCGGGCGCCGCCGGGGGGAGGGTCTACCAACCTTAGATTGCAGTTTCGCGCGGGTTCTTAACGGCGGGTCGGATGTGGACATGGCGAAGCCCATGCGAAGAGTCGTTGAGTTGTTGGCCTACTTGCAAAGAATCGTTGAGTTGTTGGTCCAGTTGCGAAGAAAACCCGAGTTGTTGGTTCTTTTGCAAAAATATGCCGAGTTGTTGGCCCTGCGAGCCTCAAGAACTCGATGATTCTTTGCAAAAGGACCAACAACTCTGCTTTTCTTTGCATCGCTGCGCGGAGCGGCTCGGCTTTAACGGGCGGCAAGAGACCCCATTGTCCCATCCGGACTCTGCGACATTCGCAAACCAGTAAAATAGCCTCAATGACATCAATAAAACCGCAGGCCAGGGGTCTAGCAAGAATGACGCGCATCTTATTCATATGCCACGGCAACATCTGCCGCTCGACGATGGCGCAGTTCGTCTTCGAGGAGCTCGCGCGCCGCGCTGGGCGCGCGGACGAGTTCGTCGTCGACTCGGCCGCCACGAGCCGCGAGGAGATCGGCAACCCGCCGCATCACGGCACGGTGGCTAAGCTCCGCGAGGTCGGCATCCCTGTGAGGCGCCACCGCGCCCGCCAGATCACGCGCGCCGAGTACGGCGACTGGGACCGCATCGTGTACATGGACGCGGAGAACGCCTATGGACTCGAGCATATCCTCCATGGCGACCCCGATCACAAGGTGAGCCGCCTGCTCGACTGGACCGACTCGCCGCGCGACGTCGCCGACCCGTGGTACACGGGCGACTTCGACGCGACGTACGCGGATGTGCTCGCGGGATGCGAGGCACTTCTCTCCAAGCTGTAGGAGTTGTGGGGGAGGGCGCGCGGCCCGAGTCGGCCGAAGGTCCGTGGCCACTGCCCGTGGAGGCGGGCGCTTTTCTGCATCTCCTCTCTAACTAGCCGGCAAGTGCGGCAATAACGCTGCTCCCACCTGCTGCCGCCAAATGACGGCGGCCGATAGATGCGCCGGGACGAGGGTGTCCCAGAAAGCTGCACGCAATGACTGTCACCGAATGAAGGCGAACGACCGCCGCCGAATGATGGTGGGGATTCGCTGGGCGGGCAATTGTTGTCCCGCGGGGCGGTTACACTCTTAAGTCGCTAAAGCTATCGAGAGGAACCGCAGCGCATGAACGACGATCAGCTCACATTCTTCGCACCCTCCGACGAGGAGGAGCCTGCCGGCTACGACTCCTACCTGCCTCCCGAGGCGGGGGAGGGGGCCGTCGCCGTGGCGCCCGCCGCCACGATGGCGGAGCCGACGCCCATGTGGGGAGCCCCGGCCGCGCCGCGCGCGAACATCGACCTCGACGGCCTGAACCCCGCCCAGCGTGAGGCGGTCGAGACCACGCGCGGGCCCCTGCTGGTCCTGGCGGGCGCAGGCTCCGGCAAGACCCGCGTCCTCACCATGCGCATCGCCCACATGATCGCCGACGAGGGCGTGCGCCCCTGGCAGGTCCTCGCCATCACCTTCACGAATAAAGCCGCGGCCGAGATGCGCGAGCGCCTGGGCGCCATCCTGCCCGACGGCACCCGCGGCATGTGGGTCTGCACCTTCCACGCCATGTGTGTGCGCATGCTGCGCGAGGACGCCGAGGCCATCGGGTACACGAGCAACTTCACCATCTACGACGACGACGACTCGAACCGCATGGTCAAGTCCATCATGAGCGACCTGCGCATCGACCAGAAGCAGTTCCCCATCCGCGCCGTCCGCTCGAAGATCAGCTCCGCCAAGAACGCCATGCAGTCCGCGGCCGAGCTCGAGAGCTCTCAGAACCCTGCCGACCGCGTGGCCGGGCGCGTCTACCGCGCCCTCGACGTGCGCCTTGCCAAGGCCAACGCCATGGACTTCGACGACCTCCTGCTCAAGGCGCTCGAGCTGCTGTCCAAGCACCCCGATGTGCTCGAGAAGTACCAGGACCGCTTCCAACACATCAGCGTCGACGAGTACCAGGACACCAACCACGTCCAGTACGCCATCACGAACCTGCTCGCCGCCAAGTACCGCAACCTCATGGTCGTGGGCGACGACGACCAGTCCATCTACTCCTGGCGTGGCGCGGACATCCAGAACATCCTCGATTTCGAGAAGGACTACCCCGACGCGAAGACCGTGCGCCTGGAGCAGAACTACCGCTCGACCGGCCACATTCTCAACGCGGCGAACGCCGTGGTCGCGCACAACTCGCGCCGCAAGGCCAAGCGCCTCTTTACCGACGCGGGCGACGGCGAGAAGATCAAGCTCTTCCAGGCCTCCGACGAGCGCGACGAGGGCCGCTGGATCGGGGCCGAGATCGAGCGCCTGCACGACGCGGGCACGAGCTACGACGACTTCGCGGTGTTCTACCGCATGAACTCGCAGTCCCGCATCCTCGAGGATATGCTGCTGCGTGCGGGCGTCCCGTACAAGATCGTGGGCGGCACGAGGTTCTTCGACCGCGCCGAGGTCCGCGACGTGACGGCCTACCTCAAGGCCGTGTGCAACCCCAACGACGACGTGTCGGTCCAGCGCGTGATCAACACCCCGCGCCGCGGCATCGGCTCGACGTCGGTGGCCAAGCTCCAGCAGCTCGCAGCCAACGAGGGCGTGAGCTTTTACGCCGCCTGCCAGCAGGGGATCTGCGAGGCGGGGCTCTTCTCGCCGAAGGTGCGCCAGGCGCTCGGGGACTTCTGCGACGTGATCGAGTCGGGCCGCCGCGTCTCCGGCGAGCTCGCGAAGGTGGTCGACGCCATCGTGACCAAGGCGGGCCTCATCCGCGCGCTCGAGGCCGAGCACTCCGACGAGGCGGACGGCCGTATCGAGAACATCAAGGAGTTCATGGGCGTCGCCGCCGAGTTCGACGAGACCCACGAGGACGTCACCTCCACGCTCGAGTCGCTCGAGCAGCTCCGCGCGGCGGGTGCCCTGGACGCCGCGGGCGGGGAGGGCACTCCCGGCGCGGGCGCCGCCGGCACGGATGCCGCCGCCGGTGCGCCGGTCCCCGCGGCCCCCGCCCCTGCGACCGACCCCGCGCTCCCGCCCGTCGCGGCCGAGAAGCTCCCGGCCTTCCTCGAGTGGCTCGCGCTGCGCAGCGACCTCGACTCGCTCGCGGGCCAGTCGAGCGCCGTCACGATGATGACGGTCCACGCGGCCAAGGGCCTCGAGTTCCCGGTCGTCTTCGTCGCCGGCATGGAGGAAGGGATCTTCCCCCACACGACCTTCGGCGACTCCGATCCGGCCAAGCTCGAGGAGGAGCGGCGCCTGGCGTACGTCGCCATCACCCGCGCGCGCAAGAAGCTCTACCTCACCTATGCCGCCACGCGCCGCACCTTCGGCTCCACGCAGGCCAACCCGCCGAGCCGCTTCGTGCGCGAGATCCCCGAGGAGGACTGCGAGCGCGAGGGCGTGGGCTCGCTCGGCATGACCGGTGTGGGCTGGGAGAAGCGCGGCGACCGCCACGGTACCTTCGGCAGCGGCCGCGGGTCGTCCGTCTACGGCGGCAACGTCTTCGGCTCGCGCACGCGCTCCACGGGCGGCTCCCCGCAGCGCTCGGGCTCCGCTTCGGGAGCAAAGACCTGGCGCGAGTTCAGCTCCAGCTCCGCTGTGGGCTCCGGCGCGGGCTCGTCGTTCGGCTCCCGCACGCGGGTCGGCGGCCACGCCTCCGCGAGCGAGACCTCGCGCCCGACGTCCGCGCCCGCGGCGGCTCCCAGCGCCTACGAGAAGCCCACGGACTTCGCCAAGGGCGACCGCGTCTCTCACAAGACCTTCGGCCCCGGCGTGGTCGTGGCCGCATCCGGAGACACCATCGAGGTCAAGTTCACGCGCACGGGCAAGACCAAGAAGCTCCTCAAGGGCTTCGCGCCCCTGGTCAAGGTAAGCTGACCTCCGGCAAAAGAAGGGCAAACATGGACCAGCAGGTCATCAGCATAACCGAGGCGCTCATCCAGAAGGGCGCCGTCATCGCCTTCGCGGTGGCGATCGCCTTGATCGTCCAGAACGTCGTCGTGCGCCTGGCGAACAAGGTCCTCGACGCCTCCGAGGTCCCGAACGCCTCGATCTTCATCAATATCCTGAGGACCGCCATCTGGTCGCTCGCGTTCCTCTCGGTGCTGAGGCCCGTCTTCAACGTCGACCCCTCGGGCCTCATCGCCGCCCTGGGCGTCGTCTCGGTCGCGATCTCGCTCGGCCTGCAGGACACGATCTCGAACATCGTGGGCGGGCTCGGCCTCATGCTCAGCCGCGCCGTCCGTCCCGGCGACAAAGTCACCGTCGGCACCACGACGGGCACGGTGACCGACGTGACCTGGCGCTCCACGACGCTTCGCAGCCGCGCGGGCGACGTCGATGTGATCCCTAACTCCGTGCTGAACAAGACGACCCTCACGCACCTGGACCCCGCGAACGCCGGCATCTGCAAGGTGCCCTTCGCCGTCGCTCCGGGCGCGGACCTCGACGCCGTCGCCGAGGAGGCGCGCACTTGCGTCGAGGAGGCGCTCGGCGCCGACCTCGACCCCGAGTACCGCACCGGCGTGCTGTTCTGCGGCATCACCGCTTACGGGACGGACGGCGTCGTCGTTTTGCACCTGGCCGACGGCGTCGGCATGCCCGGGGCGAGAAACCGTGCCGTGCACGCGCTCCACGGCCGTCCCTGGATCGCCCGCGCCCTTTGATCCCGTGACCCGAGCCGACCTCCTGCCCGATCCCCGTGCCGACCCCTGGCTCGGTCTCCGATCCGACCCCGCTTCTTCCCCGATGCCAAACTTCGAAAGGACAACGATGGAACTCATCTCCAGCTTCACGGTGAACCACCTCACGCTCGAGCCGGGAGTGTACGTGAGCCGCGTCGACCGCGACCCCGCGACCGGGGCCGTCATCACTACCTTCGACCTGCGCCTCACAGCTCCCAACCGCGAGCCGGTCATGGACACGGCCGCGGCCCATGCCCTCGAGCACCTCGGCGCGACCTTCCTGCGCAATGACCCCGAATGGGCCGGCCGGGTGGTCTACTTCGGGCCCATGGGCTGCCGCACGGGCTTCTATCTCGTGCTCTTCGGCGAGTGGACGCCGGCGGACGTGGCGCCGCTGGTCACGCGCTGCTTCGAGTTCGCCCGCGACTTCGAGGGCGAGATCCCCGGAGCCAAGCCCGCCGAGTGCGGCAACTGGCATGACGCCGACCTCAACCTCGCGCACTGGTGGGCTCGCCGCTACCTGGAGAACACCCTTTACGGCATCGACTCCGCGCACATGACCTACCCGGCGTAAGGCCGCGTGGGGGCGCATCTTGTTCAGCTTTGTGGGTAGAACCATAAAGTGATGCGCCGAACAGCGACGGCACGAAACCGACTGCGCGAAGCCGACGGCGTAAAGCCAGGCGACTCTAGAAGGGAAACAGCTATGAAGACGGGAATCATCGGTGCGATGGCCTCGGAGGTCGAGCTCCTCAAGGAGGCCATGGAGGGCGCTCGCGCGACGAAGGTCGCCGGCATGGAGTTCTGCGAGGGTAAGCTCGGGGGAGCGGACGTCGTCGTTGTCCAGTCCGGCATCGGCAAGGTCAACGCGGGCATCTGCGTGCAGATCCTCGTGGACCGCTTCGGCGTGGGCCGCGTGATCAACACCGGCGTCGCGGGCTCGCTCGACGACCGTCTCGACGTGGGCGACCTCGTGGTCTCGACTGACTGCGTCATGCACGACTTCGACGTGACGCCGCTCGGCTACGCCCCTGGCCAGGTTCCGGGCCTCGATGCGCTCGCCTTCCCGGCGGACGCCGGCATGCGCGAGTCGGTCTGCGCCGCGGCGGCCGCCGTCGCCCCCGACATCAAGGTCCTCGAGGGTCGCGTCGTCTCCGGCGACCAGTTCATCTCGGCCACGGAACAGAAGGAGCGCATCCTCGCGACCTTCGGCGGCCTGTGCTGCGAGATGGAGGGCTGTGCCATCGCGCAGGCCGCCTATCTCAACGGCGTGCCCTTCGTCGTCGTGCGCGCCATCAGCGATAAGCCCGGCGCCGAGGGCCAGGTCGTTGACTACAATACCTTTGAGAAGAAGGCCGCCCGCGACTGCGCCCGCATCGTCGCGCGCATGGTCGAGCTTTAGACCCAGGCGCCGGAGCCCTTCTTTGTGGCGGGACTCCGGCGCGCAAGGCGCGGGATCGTCTTTCGGTGCGAAGCGCCGATCCGAAGTGTCGAGCCGAAGTGTTGAGCGTCGGCATTGAATGTTCAACAGCCGTTGTTATCATGCCCCCAAGTGGCGGACTTTCCCTCAGGGCTGTTGATTCCTCCGTGCGCCCTCTTCCGCTCTCCGGGCTCCCCTTATACTCCTTAAACGAGGAGGTAAGAAGTCATGGACAAGACCGCGCAGGACAGCTTGGCAAAGAAGCCCGTCGACATGAGGGACAGGATTCTCGAGCATCTCGAGGCCCTCACCTCCACCGTCTCGCTCGACGACCTTGTCCGCCTGTCCACCTCCGATATCGCCGAGACGCTCCTCATCTCCAGGAGCCTGGCGAGCCAGTACCTCAACGATCTTGTCCGCGCCGGCCTTGTGGTCAAGGTGGCGGGCAGGCCCGTCCGTTATTTTCACCGCCGCGCGTTCCAGAAGCGTTTTCAGGTGAAGCTCTCCGCGAGCGAGTACGCCTCGCTCGCCGACCTCGTCCAGGCGACGGGAATCGCCGATCACCGTGATTTCGCGCGTGCGGTCGGCTTCGACTTGAGCCTCAGCTCCGTGGTCGAGCAGTGCAAGGCGGCGGTCCAGTACCCTCCGTTCGGCCTGCCCATCCTCTTGAGCGGCGGCGTGGGCGTCGGCAAGTCTTTCCTTTCTCGTCTCGTGTACGAGTACGGCAAGAACCAGGGCCTGCTGCCCCGCGATTCCTCCTATGTGCGCATCGACTGCGCCGGGGTCCCGGACGCCGCCTCGTTCAACGGGCTTCTTGACGAGTCGATCGTCAAGTCGCGCGGGGGCGTGGTCTTTGTCAACGGCATCGAGGCGCTCTCTCCCTCCGCGATGGAGCACTGCCTTGCGTCGGCCCTCGGGCTCGACGCCTCCCAGGACGCGCCGCGCGGCCGCCTCGTTCTCTCAACAACGCTTTCCGCTGACAACCCGAAGGTCTCCTCGGCCTACAGCAAGCTGCCCATCTGCGCTCGCGTCCCCTCGCTCAAGGAACGGACCCCCGAGGAGCGCGAGGACCTCATCTTGAGCTTCCTGCGCAGCGAGGGCTGCCGGATCGGCTCCGACGTGAAGATCAGCCGCGGCGCATACCGCTGCCTGGTCAACGCGGACTTCCCCGACAACATCGCCGGCCTGCGCGCCTGCGTAACGAACTGCTGCGCGAAGGCGTTCCTCAATCGCGAGGGCGACTACGTCGTCGTCCGCCCGTACCTTCTTCCCAGCGATCTTCTTTCCTCCGCGCAGATCGACCAGCAGCCCGACGACGGCGTTTTGATCGACGCGTCCCTGGACGCCATCGAGAGCGAAGAAGGGCCGGTCGAGCAGGCGCTCGATTCCCTGTGCTCTCTCGACGAGCGGTTCTATGCCGGGGAGCTCACCGTCTCCGAGCTCGTCTCGCAGGCAGTATCTGCCGTGCGCGGCGTTGAGGACCACCTGATCTTCGGCCACGGCGTCAACTCCTCGAGGTCGCGCGCCTTCGAGCGTGTCGTGGGCACGATCCTCGCCGACGCGGGCGCCTCCTACGGCATCGAGCTCTCGAGGAAGGTCGCTTTTCTGCTGGCCCAGGAGATCTGCCTGCAGCTGTGGCCGGGCATCGGCCTGGCCAAGCGAAAGTCGGCCTGCGCGGAGCGGATCTCCCACCTCCTCGGGGCCGTGACCTCAGAATTGCCGTTTGCATCGAGCGTCTCCGAGCAGGTCGCCGCAGACGTTGAGGGGGCACTCGGGATCTCGCTCGACCACTTCACGAAGACGCTCTTGACGCTCTGCGTCGCGTCGGAGTCCCGCGACGCCAAGGCCCTCCGAACGCTGTGCGTCATCCTGTCCCACGGCTACTCGACGGCGACGAGCATCGCCGACGCGGCGAACCGCATGCTCGGCATGCATGTGTACGAGGCCGTCGACATGCCCTACGACCAGCAGCTGAAGGATATCGTCGGGCCGCTCCAGCGCCTCGTTGATCGCCATTCCTACTGCACCGGGGTCGTGTTTCTTGTCGACATGGGCTCCTTGGAGGAGGCCTATAAGGCCCTCGAGAACGTCACCGACTCCACCATCGGGGTGGTGAACAACGTCTCCACCGGGCTCGCGCTCGAGATCGGCTTCGGGCTGCTCGGCGGCAAGTCCATCGCCGAGGTCCTCGGTGAGGCGACCACCGCGTGCGTGACGCACTGCAAGGTGATCGAGCGCATCAACCGCGAGGACGCCATCGTCTTCTGCTCCGAGTCCGGGGTCGATGCCGCGGAGAGGATACGTCAGCTCGTCTCGCAGAGCCTCCCGCGCACCATAGGCGCGCGCCTGCTCACGAGGCCCTTCAAGCAGCTCGTCGCGAACGGGTCGAACGACGCCGTTTTCTCCGAGCACCGCGTCTGCGCCGTCATCGGCACGGGAGACCCCAGGATCGCCTCCGTTCCCTTCGTCGCCCTCGAGGACATTATGTCGACGGCGTCCGCCTCGAAGGTCGATGCCGTGTTCGGCAGGTGGCTCGACGCCTCCGAGCTCGCTTCTTTCCACGAGAAGCTGCTTTCGAACATGACACTGCAGAACGTTATCCGCTCCATCACCATCCTCGACCCGGAGCGGCTGTTCCACGAGATCGAGGGAGCCGTGCACGAGCTTCAGCGCAGAACGGGCGAGAAGATCGGCAGCAACGCCATCATCGGGCTGTACGTTCACCTCTGTTGCCTCGTCGAGCGCCTCGTCACCCGCAACCCCATCGAGACCTACGTCGGCCAGGATCGTTTCGAGGAGGAGCACACCGACTTCATCGAGTCCTTCAGGCAGAGCTTCTCGAGCATCTCGACGCGCTATCGCGTGGAGGTCCCCGTAAGCGAGATCGCCTACGTCTTCGACTACATCAGCGTGAGCGCCGCCCCGGCGCGAGAAGAGCGCCTCGGCTCCCCGAGCCTTCTGCTCGATGAGTGATCTTTGCGCCGTCGCGAGCTGACCGCGCGTCTTCAATAATCCGATAACCCCTTGCCCGGCGCGAATCCGGATAGCGCCAAGGCAATGCTGAACGTAAGACTTGATTTGATAGGAGCAAACATGAGTGTTGTTATGGCACGAATCGACAATCGCCTGCTTCACGGCATCATCGTGACGCAGTGGGCCCCGGTGTCGGGCGCAACCCGCGTCATGGTAATCGACGACAAGGTCGCCGGCGACGAGGTCCTGAAGTCCACCATGAGGATGGCGCGCCCCGCGGGCATGGCCGTCTCGATCATCTCCGAGCAGACCGCGCTCAAGAACTTCGCCGCGGGCAAGTACGACCGCGAGAAGGTCTTCGTCATCGCCAAGGAGCCCGAGACGATGCTTCGCCTGGCCGAGTCGGGCGTCGAGCTCCCGTCGCTGATCGTCGGCGGTTCGCTCGTCAAGGAGGACGGCGTCCAGCTCACCCAGCGCGCCTACGCCTCCGCGGAGAACGTCCAGAGCTACAAGGCGCTCATCGCCCGTGGTGTCAAGGTGACGGCCCAGTTCGTGCCCGCCGACAAGCCCGTCTCTGTCGCAGACCTCATCTAAGGAGGGAACATGGTCAACTTCACTATCCTGCAGGTGGTCCTTCTGACTCTGCTGGCCTTCATCAAGCATGTGGACTACTACGGCATCCCGATGATCTTCGTCAACTACGCCGTTTTCTGGGGCCTCATCACCGGCGTCGTCATGGGTGACTGGAAGACCGGCCTCGCCATCGGCGGCACCATCCAGCTCATGCAGCTCGGCGTCGCGGGCTTCGGCGGCTCTTCGATCCCCGACTACGGCACGATGGCCATCATCGCCACCGCCTACGGCGTGACCCTGGGCGCGGACACGGGCCTCGCCATCGGCCTGCCGGTCGGCATGCTCGGCATCCAGCTCGACGTCATCGCCAAGATCCTCAACGGCTTCGTCGTGGAGAAGTCCCAGAAGTTCTGCAACGAGGGCAAGTTCAAGCAGATGAACGCCATCCTGTGGGTCTGCCCCGCGCTCTTCGGCCTGTGCGCCGCCCTGCCCGTCTTTGTTTCCGTGACGCTCGGCCAGCCCGCCGTCAACTGGCTCCTCGAGGTCATGCCCCAGTGGTTCCTCTCCGGCCTCACCCTCGCCGGCAAGATGCTCCCGGCCGTCGGCATCGCGATGCTTCTGCGCTACATGCCCACCGCCAAGTACTTCCAGTTCCTGCTCGCCGGCTTCTTCCTCTCGGCCTTCCTGAACGTGCCCATCATCGGCGCCGCCATCGTCGGCGTCGCCCTCGCGATCGCGTTCTACCAGCGTGCCGAGAAGGACGCCGAGCTCACCGCCCACGCTTCCGCAGACGCCTTCATCGGAGAGGATGAGTAACCATGGAAAACGAGAACATCACCGTCGCCGAGGGCAAGCCCTCCGGTTATAAGGTCACCAAGAAGGACCTGCGCAACGCGAACTGGCGCTGGCTCATGAGCGTGTGCACCTTCAACTACCAGACCCAGCAGGGCGCCTCGGTCGCCTACGCCCTCTCGCCGATCCTGAGGAAGATCTACACGAACGACGAGGACTATAAGCAGGCGCTCAACAACCACTTCCGCTACTACAACACCCAGCCTTGGCTCGCCGCCGTCATCCTCGGCGCCTGCGTGGCCATGGAGGAGCGCGATGGCCTTGCTGCGGCGGACGCCGTCCAGGACCTGAAGATCGGCACCATGGGCCCGCTCGCCGGCGTCGGCGATTCCCTGCTCATGACCATGATCCCGACCATCATGGGCTCCATCGCCGCCTATATGGCCGTTGAGGGCAACCCTGTGGGCGCCGGCATCTGGTTCGCGCTCATCCTCGCCATCTTCTGGGTCCGCATGCACGCCTTCGAGTTCGGCTACAAGCAGGGCGTGAAGCTCGTCACCGACTTCAGCGAGAAGCTCCCCAACCTCACCGCCGCCGCCTCCGTGCTCGGCCTCACTGTGGTCGGCTGCCTCATCGCCTCGGTCATCGGCGTCACCTGCCCGGTCAGCTTCAGCTTCGGCGACGTCGCGATGGAGATCCAGCCGCTGCTCGACAAGATCCTCCCCGCTATGATCCCCGCCGCCATCACCGGAGGCGCGTATTACCTCCTTACCAAGAAGAACGTGAGCATGACGGCCCTCATCCTCGTGGTGATCGTCCTCGCGATGGTCGCGTCCGCCGCCGGCATCCTCGCCTAGCGTCGACTCGAGAGATTGGTGAATCAATGAGAAAGATAGTCGTGGCGAGCCACTCCCTTCTCGCCCAGGGCTTCAAGGACACCCTCGAGTTTCTTACGGGCAAAAACGACGCCGTCTGCGCCGTGTGCGCCTACGTGAACGACAACGGCGAGGGGCTCGACGCGGCCGTCGAGGCGGCGCTTGAGGGTGCCGACGAGGTCGTCGTCCTTACCGACATGCTCGGCGGCAGCGTGAACCAGCGCTTCTCACGCTTCGCCTCCGACCGCGTACACGTGATCGCGGGCGTCAACCTCCCGCTCGCCATGGCGGTCGCGCTCGCGGGCCCCGACGAGCAGCTCGACTTCGACGCCCTCGTCGACGAGGCGCGCCAGCAGATCATCTACGTGAACGGCGCCAGCGCCGCCGCGTGCGACGACGACGAGTAGGGGGTCGGCGATGAGAGAGTTCCTTAAGGACGTGTGGATGCACGGCGGCGAGGAGAGCCGCGCCATCACCCCCGAGAACATCACGGGCGAGAAGGGCCGCGCCGCCATGTCGGCCAGCCACCTCGGCGTCGGTCGCAAGGGTTCGTGCTGTGTTCCCCTGGAGTCCGGCGAGACCATCACGCTCGCCGATATCGAGGGCCCCGGCGTCATCCGCCACATCTGGATGACCGTCCCCGATAAGACCGCCGCCGGCAGCTTCGTCATGCGCGACCTCGTGCTGCGCTTCTACTGGGACGACGAGGAGACCCCCTCGGTCGAGTGCCCCATCGGTGATTTCTTCTGCAACGGCTTCGGCGAGCGCGCCATCGTCAACTCGATGCCCATCTGCGTGAACCCCACGGGCGGCATGAACTGTTACTTCGAGATGCCCTTCAGGAAGCACGCAAGGATCACGCTCACGAGCGAGCACCCCGGGTTCATCAAGTACGTCTTCTACACCTTCAACTACGTGCTCACCGACGTGCCCGACGACGCCATGTACTTCCACGCACGCTTCAACCGCGAGCGCAGCACCCGCAGGGGCGTCGACTACACCGTGCTCGACGGCGTTCGCGGCAAGGGCTACTACGTCGGAACCTACATGGCCCTTTGCGCCCTTGAGCGCTACTGGTGGGGCGAGGGTGAGATGAAGTTCTTCCTCGACGGCGACAAGGAGTTTCCCACGGTCACCTCGACGGGAGCCGAGGACTACTTCGGCGGTGCCTGGGCCTTCCTCGACAGGCCCCCGCACTCGCTGCCCGAGGCGCAGTGCTTCAACACCCTGTTCGCCGGCTACCCGTACCGCTCGACGCGCGACGCCACGCGCGACCGCTTCAGCGCCGGCAAGCCGAACCCGAACCCGATGCTCGCGACCAACGACGACGCGCTGCCCAGGCACGGGCTCTACAGGTGGCACCTTCCCGACCCGATTTCGTTCAAGGAGGACCTGCGCGTTACGTTCCAGGACCTCGGCAACGACGACATCAAGCTCTACGAGCGCGAGGACGACATCTCCACCGTCGCATACTGGTATCAGAGCGAGCCGCACGCCGTGCTCGCCCCGTTTGCCGCAAGGCAGGACCGCGTGCCCAGGTAGGGTCGCCTCGAATCGAGCATCGTTATGGGGCGCCGCGGTTTTGCAAGGCTGCGGGCGCCCCTTTGTTAGGAGGAACACATGAGCGAAAAGCAAGTGAGGCTCGGCGCCCTCGAGGCCGGCGGGACCAAGATGGTCTGCGCCGTGGTGTCGGGCGACGGTGAGGTCCTGGACCGCATGGAGACCCCGACGCTTACGCCCGGGCAGACCGTCCAACCGATGGTCGAGTGGTTCGCTGCTCGCAACATCGACGCGCTGGGCATCGGCGCATTCGGCCCGACCTGCGTCGACCCTGCCGACGAGCGCTACGGATTCATCCTTCAGACGCCCAAGCTCGCATGGCGAGACTTCGACCTGCGCGCCGCGTTTGCCGAACCCCTCGGCGTGCCGGTCGCCTATGACACGGACGTGAACGTTGCCTGCCTCGGCGAGGCCGTCTTTGGCTGCTGCAAGGGGCTTAAGGATGCCGTCTATGTGACCATCGGCACCGGCGTGGGCGCGGGCGTCATGTGCGCGGGCAGGCTCCTTCACGGCATGCTGCATCCCGAGGCGGGCCACATGCTGGTCCGTACCCGCCCGTCCGAGGAGGGGCGCTGCATCTGTCCGAGCCACGCGAGCTGCCTTGAGGGCCTCGCCTCCGGCCCCGCCATCGCCGCGCGTTGGGGAAAGCCCGCGGTTGAGCTTGCGGACAACGACGAGGTATGGGAGCTCGAGGGGGACTACCTCGGGCAGATGTGCGCGAACCTCGTGCTCATGTACTCGCCTCGCCGCATCGTCCTCGGCGGCGGCGTGATGCACCAGGAGCAGCTTTTTGGCATCGTCCGCAAGAAGGCCCTCGAGTACTTGGGCGGCTATATCCAGACTCCCGAGCTCCAGGACATGGACTCCTACATCTGCGCCCCGGGCTGCGGCGGCAACCAAGGGATCCTCGGCGCGGCCGAGCTGGCAAGAAGGGCGCTTGCGTAATTTGCGCTCTCTCCGCCATACAATGTGTTAAGAAAAGTCGAGCGCTTCTTGCCAATTGGGCGGCAAGAAGCGCTCGTCTTTCTGCGTTTGTTTTTCGGAGGGCGGCCGGCGCCCCGCATCCGCTAGAGCCCCTGGACCGCCACGCCCACGAGGTTGGGGCCGGTGTGGACAAGAAGCGCGGGGCTGATGTCGGAGCGGACGACCTCCACCGCGTTGGCCACGCGCTCGCGCAGGGCCTGCTCCATGCGGTCGTAGAGGTCGGCGCAGGCCGAGGTGCAGCTCACTGCAAGGCGGACCTTCGGGTACTTGGCGGCGAGGCCCTCGATGAGCTTGAGCTCGGTGTCGAGCGCGCGGTCCCAGCCGCGGGCCTTCTTTGCGATGACGTAGTGGCCCTCCTCGTCGCAGGTGAGGACGGGCTTGATGTTGAGCACACTGCCCAGGCGGTAGATCGTCTCGGTGATGCGGCCGCCGCGGCGCAGGTACTCGAGGTCGCGCACGGTGAAGAAGACGTTCGTGTTGCGCGCGACCATGCCGAGCGTCTGCTCGAGGTCGGACAGCGGCACGCCCTCCTCGACCTGGCGCACCGCCTCCATGACGACGAGGCCGGCGGCCACGCCGATGCTCAGCGTGTCGACGACCACGACGGGGAAGTCCTCCATCGTGCGCGCGACCATGCGGACCGTGTCGCAGGTGGCCGAGAGCCCCGACGAGATGCTCACGAACACGGCGGCCTTGTACCCGTCCGCCTTCGCGCGCGCGAACTCGTCGGCGATGCGCTCGGGGGAGGGCAGCGAGGTCTTGGGCACTTCTTGCTCGAAGCGCTCCACGACCTCGTCGGTCGTGATGTCGACGCCGCTCTCGTACGACGAGCCGTCGGAGTAGTTGATGCGCAGCGGCACCACGCGCACGTCGTGCGCCGCCGCGAACTCCGCCGGGCAGTCCGAGCCGGTGTCGGTGAGTACGGCGATGCGCTGGTCGTTCATGAGCTTCTCCCTTGGTGCCGGGTTCGTTAACAAATCGGGGTATACCCTCTTTTGGTCTATGATAACGCCACACGTGGTTTTGAATACTAGATGTCACGTTTTCGGGAAAAACACCAAACCCGAGCCGGAGGAGGACGCCCTATGGGCACCAAGCAGGCCGAGAAGTATGCAGAGGGAGCGGGCCAGATCGCCCCTTACGAGCCGCAGGCCAAGGCGGGCGCACTCGCCGCGTACATGTCCTCCGTGCGCATCTACCGCATCGCGGAGCTGCCGCGCATCGAGCTCTACCTCGACCAGGTCATCACCCTCGTGTCCGACGAGCTCGCCTTCATGTGCCTGCCCGACGAGCAGACGCTGACCGGCTCGATGGTCAACAACTACGTCAAGCAGCGCCTCATCCCGGCCCCCAACCGTAAGCGCTACACGCGCCGGCACGTGGCGAGCCTGCTGTTCGTGTGCGCGCTCAAGCGGGTCTACTCCATCGCCCAGCTCCAGCAGATCATGGGTATGATTGAAGAAGCGCACGTAGACGCGGGCGCGCTCTACGATGAGGTCGTCGCGGCCCTCGAGTGCGCGCTCGCCGAGCAGTTCGCCGTGGGGCCCGACTTCGTCGCCCCCGTCGTGGAGCCGACCATCCGGCCCCGCGACGAGGCGGGCCGCGAGGTTGCCCCCGGGCTTGCCCGCGTGCTCGAGGCCGCCGTCGCGTCCCTCGCGGCGAAGGTATACGTGGAACAGACCCTGGCGCTCGCCGAGTAAGGAGGCGTGTCGCCCGAGAAGAAAGGCGATCATGCCCAACAGCACCACCAACAGCACATCTTCCGGCACCCTGACCAGCATCTACGAGGAGCCGGCGGTCATCAAGCGCACCCAGCGCTCGGGCGCGCTGGAGGAGGTGACCTCCAACGGAACCGTTGCCGCGGCCGTGATGGTCGGCGCGGCGCTCCTTGCCCTCGTGGTGGCCAACAGCCCAGCCTACGAGGCCGTCGAGCACTTCCTCATGCAGCCGCTCACGATCGGCTTCGGGGACATCCTCGCGTCGATCTCCGTCGAGGGGCTGGTCAACGACTTCCTCATGGCGATCTTCTTTCTCTTGGTGGGCATCGAGCTCAAGTACGAGATGACGGTGGGCCAGCTCCGCCGCCCGCGCCAAGCCGCGCTCCCCATGCTCGCGGCGGTCGGCGGCGTCGCCATGCCCGCCCTCATCTACCTGCTGTTCAATGCCGCCGGCCGCGCCCACGGCTGGGCTGTGCCCATCGCGACCGACATCGCCTTCGCCCTGGGCGTCGCGTCGCTTCTGGGCGACAAGATAAGCCCCGAGACCAAGGTCTTCTTCCAGACGCTCGCCATCGCGGACGACATCCTGGCCATCGTGGTCATCGCCGTCGCCTACGGCCAGGCGCCCGACATCGCCTGGTGCGCCGCCTCCGCCATCGTGATCGTCGTCCTGTGGGGGCTGAACCACGCGAAGGTCTACTCGCTCAAGCCCTACCTCGCCGTCGGCCTCGTCCTGTGGGTAAGCATGTACAACTCCGGCATCCACGCCACGCTCGCCGGCGTGATCCTCGCCTTCGCCCTGCCCGCCCAGTCCGACGTCAACCTCAACGAGTTCGGCGCTTGGCTGGGCAAGAAGGCCCAGGTCCTCGACGACCGCTACGACGACGAGCGCCACGTGCTTGGCCAGCATTCCTTCACCAAGGGAGCCCTCAAGGTCGAGAGCGTCATCCACCACGTCACGCCGCCGCTCGAGCGCATGGAGCACTACATCAGCGTCCCGGTGAACTTCCTCATCCTGCCGATCTTCGCCTTCGTCAACGCCCAGCTTCACTTGGTGGGCACCGACTTCACCTCCATCGTCGCCGACCCGGTGGCCCAGGGCGTCTACCTGGGCGCGGTGCTCGGCAAGCCGCTGGGCATCTTCCTCGTGACGTTCCTGCTGGTGAAGATCGGGTTCGCCAAGCTCCCCGAGCACATGGACTGGGTCCAGGTCGCCGCCGTCGGCATCATGGGAGGCCTCGGTTTCACGATGTCCATCCTCATCAGCGGCCTGGCCTTCACCGAGCCCGGCGAGGTGCTCGCGGCCAAGTGCGCCATCCTGCTCGGCTCGGTGACATCGGCTGTGCTCGGCATCCTCTTCGTCAAGGTCGCGACCGCTCGCCGCGACGCCTCAGCGGAAAGAAGCGCGGCGGAGGGCGCCTCCGAGCGCGGCTAATTGTTGTCCCGCCCAAGGGGTATCCTCTAGGGAGCTGTTAGGAACGGGCGGCCGCGCCGCCCGGGTCGTAAGGAGCGTACGCGCATGAGCGTATTCAAGAGGTTGTGCAGGGTCGTGTTCGCGCTGGCGGGGATCTTCTCGCTGTGCGCGCTCGGCCTCACCTGGCTGGGGCCGTGGCGCGATGTCGCGAGCGCCCTCATGGTCGTCGACGGCTACTGGTACGCGCTGCAAGCCTGCATGGCCGTGACGGCCGTGGGCCTCGTGGTCCTGCTGTTCCAGGGCCTCTTTGCGCGCAAGACGCGCACCGTGCAGGTCGCGACCGTCGACGGCGGCGCCATCACCGTCACGCGCGAGGCCATCGCCAGCCAGGCCGAGCACATCGTCGAGGCGGACGGCACCTGCACCGCCTCGCGCGTCCATGTGGACGCCAAGCCGCGCGGGCACGTGCGCGTGGCGGTCCGGGTGCTCCCGCACGAGACCCTCGACGTCGTGGTCAAGGGCGCGCAGCTCCACGAGGAGCTGATGAGCGGGCTTTCCGCCGTGTGCGGCAACACCGTCGAGGACGTGAGCCTCGAGTTCGTCGAGCCGCGCTCCTACGCCGACGCGCGCGCCGCGGAGGCCGACGAGGCCGAGGCCGCCGAGACGGCGGCAGCGGCGTCGGCCGCGGATGACGGCGCGGCCGCCGCTGCCACCGAGGCTGCGGATTCCACTAGCGAGATCACGGTGCCCATGGGCGCCTCCAGGGAGGGTTAACCGATGTCCGAAGATAAGCGCGCTCCCCGCGCGCGGGTCGAGTCCGCTGACCGCGACGACGTGGTCGAGGCCGACGCGCATGTGATCGATGACGAGACCGCGGGCGGACAGAAGGCCTCCGGCGGTTTCGACGGCTCCGCCACCGAGACGTTCCGCGACGCCGGGAAGCGTATGGGCGGCTGGGTTTCCCGCACGTTCCCGGGGCACGAGCACGCCTTCTGGGGCGGCGTCCTGGGGCTTCTCGTCGCCGTCCTCGTTTTCTGGATTGGTATCCTGCAGGCGCTCGTCGTCGCCGTGATCGTGCTCATTGGCGTGGCCCTGGGGCAGGTGGCCGACGGAGACCCGAAGATCATCAACCTGATCAGGCGCTTCTTCGCGTCGAATAGCTAACAACCGTGCGGGCGGAATGCCCCAAAGAGAGCGAGGTTCCCATGACCGATTCCAACAACGCCGAGGTCCAGAAGGTCGTCGAGTCCGCTGAGGGCGCCGTGCCCGAGGCTGCGGACCTGGAGGAGCTCGCCGCGACTGCGGGCACCGACATCGACCTCGCGTCCGGCGAGGACGACGACGAAGACTCCGAGGACTCCCTCACCTTCTCCAACGGCGTTATCGAGAAGATCGTCGCGCTGGCCATGCGCGAGGTCCCCGGCGTCGTCGGCATGAAGGGCAGCTGGTTCAACCGCGTGCAGGACGCCTTCGGCGCGTCCGACTCCACCAAGGGCGTGAGCGTCGAGGTCACGCCCGACAGCGCCGTCCGCGTGAACATCAGCGTGCTCATCGAGTACGGCGCGTACGCCCCGCAGGTCTTCGAGGATGTGAAGAAGGCCGTGGTCAAGCAGGTCACCGGCATGACGGGCCTCGAGGTCGCCGGCGTGAACCTGCGCATCGAGGACGTCCTCACCGCCGAGGAGTTCGACCAGTCCAAGAAGGAGCCCAAGGCCGCCGAGCCCGAGCCCGCCGAGGTTGCCGCCGACGCGGAGTAGGGCGTCGGCGCCGGTATCGAGCGCTATCGAAAGGAGGCGTAAATGTTTTACAACTATGTTGAGCTGAACGACGGAACACAGATCGCGTATTCGAACTTTCTTGAGGACGGTACGGTCCAGATTGGAATCGAGCGCTCGACTGAAGACGGGTTCGATTCTGCACGTTGCCTGTCCCCGGTTTTTTCTTGGAGTGAGGTTGACGGCTTCAGCCAGGACGAGGTCGATAAACTGCAGCGCTTCCTTCGCAACAACCTGCCTTTGATTTGGCGCTTGGCCGGGGAGGTCTCGAGGGAATATGCCTAAGGTGGTCAGGCTCGGAGAGATTTCCTTTATCAAATAAGCCGAGAAGGCGATTAAAGGGCCCGGGGCGCTGCGGCGTTCCGGGCCCTTGTGCGATTAGCGGATGAAGTTCGTCTTCGCGCGGTCGGCCTCGGGGGCCTCGATGCCCGCGGCGCGGCCCGCCTCGATGCAGCGGAGCAGCCAGGCCATGTTGCGCGCGATGTTGCGCATGGTGGCCATGCCCTCGGTGTCCTGCGCCGACTCGCCAGGGGCGGCGCCGAAGGCGTTGTTCCAGTACGTCGAGGACACGACGGGCATCTGGTTGATGGTGAAGTACTTATTGAGCACGTCGAACGTGGTGCCCGTGCCGCCGCGGCGCGCGACCGCGACCGACGCGCCCGGCTTGTGGGCGAAGGCGGCGCCGCCGGCGTAAAACGCGCGGTCCAGGGCAGAAAGGATACGCCCGGAGGGGTGCGCGTAGTAGACCGGCGAGCCGAAGACGAAGCCGTCGGCGCCCTCGGCGACATCGATGAGGTCGTTGACCACGTCGTCGCCGAACACGCAGCGGCCCTTGCCGGCGCAGCCGCCGCAGCCGATGCAGTCGCGGATGGGGCCGGCGCCCAGCTGGAACACCTCGGACTCGATGCCGCAGGCATCGAGCTCGCGGGCGACCTCGGCCAGTGCGGTCGCGGTGTTGCCGTCCTTCTTTGGGCTGCCGTTTACCAGGAGCACTTTCATGGATGGTCCTCTCTCTATGGATATGTTTCCCCGGAGGAATTATCCCACGGGCGCGGCGGCGGGGCGCGCTTCTTGCCATTAGACTGGGAGAACACGTAAATCCAGACCGATTCGGACGGAACGCATGAAGAACACCCAGCTTTTGCTGATCAACGACATGTGCGGCTACGGCAAGGTGGCGCTTTCCGCCATGCTGCCCGTACTCTCGCATATGGGGTACCGCATCCACAACCTGCCGACGGCGCTTGTGTCCGACACACTCAACTACCCCAAGTTCTATATCCACGACACCACGGAGTATGTGCGGCGCAGCCTCGCCATCTGGGAGGAGCTCGGCTTCGAGTTCGACGCGATCTCGACCGGCTTCATCGCGAGTGAGGAAGAGACGTGCATCATCTCCGATTTCTGCCGCTGCCGCGCCGAGCGGGGGACGCGCGTGTTCGTCGACCCGATCATGGCCGACAACGGCAAGCTCTACGCCGGCGTCCCTGACTCGACGGTCGGGCTCATGCGCGACCTGGTGGCCTGTGCGGACTACACCGTGCCGAACTATACCGAGGCGTGCCTGCTCACCGACACCCCGATGAAGGGCGGGCTCACCGCCCCAGAGGCCCGCGAGCTCGTCGATGGCGTGCGCGCGCTCGGCGCCAAGTCGGTCGTGGTCACGAGCGCGAAGGTCGACGGCGCGGACGCGATCATCGGGTTCGATCATGTGGCGGGGGAGCACTTCTCGGTGCTCATCGACATGATCCCGACGTATTTCCCCGGCACGGGCGACACGTTCTCGAGCGTGCTGCTCGGCCGCGTGATGCGCGGCTGGGCGCTCGAGCGAGCGACCGCCGACGCGGCGCGCGTGGTGCGCGAGCTCATCGCGCGCAACGTCGACCAGGAGGACAAATCCGCCGGCCTGCCCATCGAGGCGTGCCTGGACGTGATCGACGGTGAGTAGCGCGGACGAGGGCCTCGTAGCGGGAGGCAACGGGGCGGCTGACGGCGCCGCCCGAGGCGCCGAGAAGCCCGTTACGCGAGCTACCGAGAAACCCGCGAGCGCGCCGCGCGGGAAGCGCCCGTGGGTCCGGATCACCTGCGTGGACCAGCTGGGGGAGTGTCGCTGCCATCACGAGCACAAGCCCGGCGACGTCTTCGACTTCGACCGCGACCGCGGACGGCTGTGCCCGATGGCCTGCCACGTCGGCTTCCCCTACATCGACATCCTGCGCTACGGCGGCACGGTCCCCGGCAACGCCCCCGGCACGGCGAAGTTCTGCTGCCCGGAGGTCGACACCCTGAACGTCTTTCTC
>ERZ1673741.662-NODE-662-length-34691-cov-5.293077_pt1 | contig 34691 bp, 30 predicted proteins | sample MGYA00580209_ERZ1673741 | MGnify/ENA primary metagenome ERZ1673741 (study PRJEB41218, sample SAMN15661754) | gut metagenome | host: Homo sapiens | place: Canada: London | collected 2015-08-20/2019-03-30 | study: EMG produced TPA metagenomics assembly of... | reverse complement strand
AGAAAAATTAAAAGATATTTTTAGGAAATATTCCTGCAACGCTATGTGGTGGGAAATAAAACCGGTGTATGACCGGTATTATTCTGAGATTGAATATAAGCTCAGAATAATAAAAAATAAATTAGAAGAGAGCTAGTAATGCTAGCTCTCTAATTATACTAATTTACGTATATTCTTTATTTTTTCTACGATACTCGCAATATCTTTATTTTTTAATTATATAATATCATAGTGATAATAATAAAAAATAATAAATAAATCCTACGTAACCAATCGTAGGTAGAAAGAGGTAACTTATGAAATACACAGTAAGAACCAAAGAAATGCTTGAAGAGATGATTTCCGTGTTAAAAAACGGGAATAATGTTTATATTTTTATAGACTCGTGTAGTGGTTGGAAAGACCGCACATGGTCTGACAAGGATGAACTTAAGTTCATACTTGAAAAAATAGACCAAGAAGGGAGATACCTCCCTGATTATGAAACCGAATATACAAATTCCGATGGATATATGTATCCTGAAGGAGTAATAAAAATACTACAATCCTGGATAGATGACTGGGATTGCTGGGACAAAAATAATGGCGCACTAGTATCTGTAGACAGATATATTATGCGCCGAGAGCTTGGTTTCTTTTAAAAACAAAGAGAGAGCCAGTAATACTAGCTCTCTCTAATTATACCAACTTACGTATGCTCTTTATTTTTTGTCTAAAACAACACTGTAATATTGATTAAGGAGATGATGTAAATTGGTAATACCTGCTGAGAAACAACAAGTACAACCTATTACTATATATTATCAGACATCTACTACTAATCAAAGTTTCATGGATATGCATTTTCAATTAAAACAACAAGGGCGAGTTAATAATAGATTTTTCCTTGCGTTATATGATAGAGACTTGATAGGAGTAGATCCAAGGGATCCTAGACTTCCGCAATATATGAAAGCTAAAGTGCTTAACGAATGTGCACATAACTATTGGTATTTTATTAGAGAAGTAATACGTATTCCAGATCAAGGTGGTGCTGCTAACTCTGGTGTAAGATATAAATTGCATAGAGGAAACTTAGCATTATCTTTTTGCTTATTAAATAACTGGAATATTTTTTTGGAACTACCTCGTCAGCATGGTAAAACCATGGCTGCATTATGTTGGTATTTATGGGTATTTAACTTTAGAACTACCAACTCAGAAATTATGTTTATGAATAAGAAACATGATGACTCTAAAATGAACTTACAGAGATTAAAGATACTTAGAGCTGCTCTTCCTACATATTTACAATTTGCAAATCAATATGGTAAAGATGGTACAAAATTAAGAGCATCTAATACATTAGAGACAATTACTCATATTATAAATAATAACAAGATCACTACTAAACCTAGTGCTAGAAGTAAGACTATAGCTAATAACCTTGGTCGTGGTTGTACTATGCCTATGCATTGGTATGATGAGTATGCATTTATTGTATATAATAAGATTATATATCAAGCTGCTACTCCTGCATACAAAACAGCATCAGAGAATGCTAAAAAGAACCATGCACCATATGGTATTCTTATAACAACAACACCTGGCGATTTAAGTACCGATGAAGGAATGGATGCTTATGAAACAAGAAACTCTGCTACACCATTCCTAGAAGAATTCTATGATTATACTCCGCAACAATTAAAAGAAGTTGCTGAAGCTAATACGGATTCTTCTTTCTTCTATATAAGATTTACTTATCAGCAATTAGGTTCTTCTGAACAGTACTTCAAAGAAATGGTTCGAGACCTTAAGAAAGATTGGGCTGCTATCAGACGTGAAGTTTTACTTGAGTGGTCACTTACATCTGATAATTCTCCATTTGATCCTAATGACCTTGAGCTTATTGCTACTATGGTAAGAGAACCTATTAGAAGAATAGTATTGAGAAAAGGATTCGCTATTGATCTTTATAAACAGATAGAAGATCCTCATTATCCTCCTATTATAGGTGTCGACGTTTCTGGTGGTTATAGTAGGGACTCTTCTGCTGTAACTATTATAGATAGCAAAACTACAGATGTAGTAGGAGACTTTAACTGTAACTATATATCTACTAATGATTTGGCTCATTTATTATATGAATTGGTAGTTAAATTTATGCCTAATGCTATAGTAAATGTAGAGCGAAATGGTGGTTTTGGTGCTTCTGTATTATCAACACTAAAAGAAACCAAAATAAAACGTAATCTATATTACGAAATCAAAGATAGAATATTTGAGGAACGAACGTTTGGTGGAATGAATCAAACTATAAAACGTACTCAGAAATGTAAAGTATACGGATTCGATGAAACAAAGAATAGTCGAGATCTGTTAATGCAGATATTAAGAGAAAGAGTAGATAACCATAAATCTAAATTCTTATCTCCTAAGATATTAGCAGAATTACGTACATTGGAATATAAGAAGAATGGTAGAATTGAGCATACTGCTCAAGGACACGATGACCAGATATTCTCTTATCTGATGGCTATGTATGTATGGTATGAAGGAAAAGAGCTTACTGAAAGATATGGTTTACAGAAAGTAACTATACATACAGATGAAGATGATGAAGATAGAATTGATATTGATAATAACTATACAGATATATCTGAAGCTATTAATGAAGAATCTGATATGGTTCAAGAGCAATTAGACGTACTATCTTCTAATAAAGCTGTACTATATGATGAATGGAGAGCGCAAGAAAAAGCTAAAGACCAAGAAGCTGTAAATAGGTTATTACAGACTAAAGTTGGTCAGCAAGCTTATATCGAAAAATATCATATAGATCCAGATGATCTTCCGATATTAGGGCAAGCCTATTCTATTCCACAGGATGTATTTGATGATTATTATGATGATTTTCAAGTAGATCCATTAACTAAACAAAAGTTAGTAGAAGAAGAAAGATTAAGTAAAATATATAGTATGAAATATTAAAATATACCCCATAGATATTAATATCTATGGGGTAATTATTTATGGATAATTAAACCATATTATAATTTAAAATAGATAAGGAGAGAAAATCTATGGGAAGTAAAATAGGGTTATGCACCATTTATAAAAGCGATAGCGGTTATAATAGAGAAACCGCAACTTGGTATACAAGTTCCGAACCGAAATTTGTATTATTCGAGCTATTACTAAATAATTATTGTGCAATAATGGTAGAAGATAAAAAAACATTAGAAAAACCGATCAACTATACTTATCGATTATTAACAGTAGAACACGCCGAATTATATAAACTTGCAATCTCAGCAGCCTCTGATATACATGGTATATTGAAATATAATGGGTATTTTAAAAAAGAAGCTGAAGATGCAAAAATGAATGGAATATCTAATGGAGATAAAAGAAAAATGATGAATGAAATATGGAAAGAACTTGATATTGTAAATGTCAATTCTTCTATATATGATTTAGCAGTCGATCAAAAAGTATCTATACTTGCAAAAGGTGAATCTGGTATGCATTTATATTTGTACAATAGCGCTATTAAAGATATTTTAAATTCTGATTTCTGCCAAAAAATAGCCGGAATATATAGTGAAACATATGACTTGGGATATATTTCTGATATTGATGATTTGAAAAAAGAATTGGGCCAGTATGCCAAAGAAGTATTATGTCCCATAGACGATTATATAAGAGTAATATCATCTTCAATAGATCAAATCAAAGACGCTTTAAATGAAGATAATAAAAAAGAATTTTTAGAGAAAGTAAAATTAATTATGAATTTACCTGAAAACTTTTTGGAGGAATATAAAGATGGCGTTCAAGAGCAATAGTAACGATTACACAATTATTACAGAAGGAGAATTAGGTGCTGTATTACAGAACTTTGATCCTGATATGGTATTCTCTGTATTAGAGAATAATCTTGAAAATAAATACAGAGAATATGAATTAAATTTAACTAATTTGGTTACTTCATATGAATATCAGTTTAAAGAATTAGCTGATCAGTATGGACAAGATAATCAGATATTTGTAACTAGAGATCAGACATATGGAATTATCATAGAAAGAATATGTAGATTCCATGATTTAGATATGCCTATCACTACAGATAATGTAGATATATATACATTAGCTTCTATAATGTATGAATTCTTTGTATCAAGTTTCACTAAATATATATCAAGATTTTTTATCTCTTATATTTATAGAGAAAAAGATTCTATATATAAAATGATTCTTAGTTTTGATGAGGATAAAAAAGTTAAAAATAACAGTATAACTTATGCTAAAAAGATATATGACAATGATCCTCAATTAGCAGCTATTCATGCATATATACCTAAGGTTGTAGAAAGTATATGCCAATTTCCTATTACATTACACGAATACATATCTGGCGTATATAAAACAGAACCTCAGAAAGCTGATTTTTTAAGATCGGTATTACCTGACAATGAATATTTTTATTCTAATTTTGTAGTACCGTTTATTAATAACCACAGCAGTAGAATTATTATGGATATTAGATTTGCATTACAATCTGATGTATGTCCTACTTTAAGTTTTCCACAAAATCAATAGAGGTGATATTTTATGAAGAAAAATGAGTTGGTCGTATACAGACCACCCGAATATTATTTGAATTACTCTAAAACTACTAATATTAGTCTTATTTGTAATTCAAATCGAATGGAAAATGTAGTATTACCAATATTAACTCTTTATAATTTACTACAAAGACTACGAGGTGGAACAAATGAACAAACGACAGAAAAAGAAACTGAAGAAAAGACATACACCTAATATAATCACAGAATTTAGAGATACAACTCGAATAGAAGGGGCTTCTTTACCAGATGAAATATTACAAGAAATATCAGATAGTATTAAAAAGATTATGGGTACATTCAAACCAATTTCATTTAAAGATATACCATATATAGTACCTGTTATTCTAGATGAGGATACCAAAATTGAAGTATACGATATAATTATTCAGGAGGATAATAAAAATGAATAACGAGAATTTAAAAACAGTATTAACAGATGAGCAAGTAGATCAAATTGCAGAGAAATTAGAAGAAAGTAGATCAGAAGATAATAGAAAGATTGAAAATCTTCCTTCTAATAAAGATACTAATGAAAGAGTACCAGAAGATCCAAATGCTTATGAATCAGAAACAGTAACAGCCTATGTAGATCCTATGACAGGAGAAAAGAAACCGGTTCCTACAGAGATCGAACCATTGACTAATATTGATTTAGATACTTCTGGATTTGATAACTTATTAAATATGAGTGACGATGAAATTAGAAACTTAGAGATATCTGATGAGGAACTTAAAGAATCTTTACCAGTAAAAGCATCTAAAGAAGATTTCGTTACTTTCAGAAAAGTATTCGATAGATATAGAAAAGGAGAAGACTTCTCTGTATATAATGCGTTACCACCATCATTTAAGAGATTCGTGGATGAAAGCATTGCATCTATTTCTATGGAGAGTCTATCCAAAGCACAGATTAAAGATGTAAGATCAGTTATTACTAAATCCATCTTTGATGAGATTATCCAAGATACTTATCAAAATAAAGTATATTTCGATTTAAATACATCAGTAGATAATGCATTTAAAGATTTATCTAAATCTATTACATCTGAAACTAATATGGATGTAAGACATAAGATTCTACAATTCCCGAAAATTGCGGAAAAGATCAAAGATAAAAATCCAGAAAAGGCTAAAGCTTTATTAGAATTTATCGATTCTTATGAAGAAGCAAGAAACTATAACAAATTAATCGAAGCCGTTAAAACTGGGAAACTTAGAGCTAAAAAGATTGAATTAGATAAGTTCGATAATAGAGTTTGTATTCCATATGAAGATAAATATGCAAAAAGTAATAGAATCGTAGATTCTTTGAGAAAATTACCATTTATCATTTCTAGACATATTGGATGTGATGCTGAAGACTCTAAGAGAATTATTATTGCTTATACAAAATATATTGCATTTGCTAAATTAAATATCGAAAAGCTTCCTGATTATTGCTTTATGTATTACTTCGTAAAAAATATTCTTGGAATGGATAATTACGATCAATCAGTATTTGAAGAGAAATCTTTCTACACTAATATTGAAAAGAATCTTCAGAAATTACTAGATGCTATTCTTTCCATTGAAGACAATATTATAAATAAGAAATAATTTAAGGAGGCAATTTAATAAACATGATTTACAATCACGGAGAGGTAGTTCGCTATGAGGTAAGAGAATTAGCTCAATTAAGATTACATCTTGGCAATTTCACTGATGACGATCTTAAGACAGAAACTACTTGTATTACTGAAGGGGATAAGGTGTCTTTATTAACAAGGGAGTTTGATAAAGAACACAAAGAAGTATTCACAATAGTTAGGGGTTTAGTAAAAGAAATTTCAACAAACATGGTTAGATATGGTATGTCTAAACAAGACCAAATGAAATGTATTTTCATACGTATGGATTGTTCCAAAGACGGAAAATCAGATATACAAGCAATCAAACTATGCGATGTTGTAGAAGTTCACAATATAAATTATGCATATGAAGAAATTAAAACAAAAGAATTAGAAGTTATCGAACATGATCCAGAGTGGTACATTACAAATAAAATCGGAGAATTTGAAGTTACTGTGGATTTAAAATCTAATGTTAAAGTAGAACACAAGAAATAAAACACTATACGGAATACTCTATATAGAGTATTCCGTAATATCTTTATTTTTTAATTATATAATATCATATTGAAAAATAAAAATTATATAAGTCCTACGTTAAACTCGTAGGTAGAAAGAGGTATAATATGAAAAACACAATGAATTTAATGGAGCATTTAGAAAACATTTCTAAACTCAAATATATAATGAGTTTGGATGATAATATCAAAGATATCTTTGATATTATCGAAAGATGTAGAAACAATATCTCTGATCAAGAGATTAGAGATATTGAAAAGAGATCTCTTCTCTTCGCAGAAGAGATCATTAAGGAGAGGAAAGAGACACTTTCAGATCCTTATTTCTCTGATGTCCGAGAAACATTTACCAAGTACGAAGAGACATGCATGAATCTGATCAAATTATACAGGGAAGAGTTAGCCCTGTATGAATAAAATTTAAAGGGGCTGCTATTCAGCCCCTTGTTTCTCGAAATACGTTTTATTTTTTCTACGATACCTGAAAATGTACATCTGGAACATATCATTAAATTGATATGGAGGTGTATTCGTATATGAGCAGACCTAATTTTATTAAAGTTGTGGATGAATCTGTATACTTTAAAGGTCCAAATAAGAAGTTTATTTTTTTCGTTCCTGAAAAGTATTTTGAACGAAATTGTGCTATTGAAGATGGTGAGTATATAGAATTAATTGGTATATTAAATTATACTATAGTAGATAGAGATTCTACTAATTATGCTAAAAAGATAGGAACTTTTAATTATCCGAGTATGTTTGTAACTAAACCTGGATATGTTGAAAGAGCAAGAAAATTTCAATTGACTAAAGATACAGATCCTCAAGACTATAGATTATTAATATATGAAGATAATGATATAGATCAAATAATATCTTCTACAGAAGTACCTCAAGATATTGCTAATGTAGAACAGTTTATCAGATTATTCGTATTAACTGGTAATATTCCTAAAACTATCCCTTATGATAAATTACATGAATATTTCTTGGATTCTATTAAATATAATGGAGGTAACTATAAAGTTACTGCTCAATTATTTGGTATATTATTATCTGAAACATGTAGATCTAAAGATGATCCTGCTATACCATTTAGATTATCTAAAGAAAAAATAAAAGACCATAATATGCACGCTTATGAGACTATGAGAATTAGTCAAATTCCTAAATTTAATGGTCCATTTAACTCACTTACATCTGAGAACTGGGATGAATCTCTTATTGGTGCTATGATGAATCCTGATAGTAAAGGTTCTCCTCTTGAGCCTATTATGATGGGTGGTTGGGATAGAATAAATAGACCAACAGACAAAGACGACCAGATATCATAAGTATAAACATATCAGTAAATTACATTTAATAAAACTATAAATGTGGTATATAATATGTTAAGGAGGATTCATTAATGAGGCCCGATACAATATTTGAGTATATAGATCAGTCAAATATAACAAAGACTACCGAAACTCTTGTTACTGCTCCTTACTATCTTTGCTGCTCTTCTGCTGAAAGAGGTCCAGAAGATATTAGAGAAGTTGTAGGAACAGATTTTTACAATTTATATGGTAATCATATCTCATTTGTTAAACATGGTCAGCCGCTTGTTCAGGCTGCACATATCATTGATAATGGCGGTAGATTAATTTTCAAGAGACTTGTTGCAGATGATGCCGCTCTTGCCAATCTTACTGTCATTGCTACAGTTACTAAAAAAGAGGTCGAGAAAACAAATGCTGCTGGAAAACCTCTTTATATTGATCCATCTACAAATCAGGAGAGCGAAACTGATGGTGGTGGATGGGCTAAAGCTACTAAGAATGTAGCTAGTATTAAATACGGAGTTGTTACTGTACCTTCTATGAAAACTATTACTGATGTAGTAGCTCATGTTCAGTTACAGTATAAAGAAGAAACTGACGTATTCCCTCTGTTCACAGTAACAGATAATGGTAGAGGAAAATCTACCAAGAGATTTAATATTCAGCCAGATTATCAGTTAAGTAAGCAGAATTCTTTCGAATTCTATACATTTAATGTAATTGCTGATGCTGAAACAAATGCTGAGTATACAAGATTCTCTATTGATCCTAATATTATTTATCTTAAGACAAGTATGTCTCTGACAGAAAGTTCTAAAGAACTTACACAGCTTGACGCTTATCAGTATGAAGAAGGATCTAATAAATTCATCAAAGCCGTTAGTGAAGCTACTGGAGTAGATGAAGACACACTTAAATCTATCGACATACTGTTTGGATGCGATAGAGCAGGTAAAGCTCTTGACTATATTTCAGTAGACCTTACTAAGTCAGACGATGAAGCTGAAAACGGATATGATCTTGCCGACGCTACAGGTATGATGATCATGTCTGGTGATAATGGTGAGTTTGGTGACAAGCCATTCGGAACAAGTGCTTGGACTAAACAGGCAGTAAAATTCTTCTCTGGAGAATTTGACGATTCTGTATTTAACCCTAACCAGATTAATATAGATGCAGTATTCGATGCTAACTATCCATCTGAAGTAAAGAAAGCTATTCTTGATCTTGCAGAGTTCAGACAGGACTTCTTCTACTTTAGAGATTTTGGTCTTGATAAATATACATATGATCAGTTTAAGATGGCTGCTAAAGAATTTGATCATTCTAAATTTGCAGCTTCTTATATTACAACATATGATGTTCTGGATCCATATTCCAGAAAGCAGATCAATGTAACTCTGATGTATTCTTTAGCAGTTAAAATGATTAATCATTTTAACCTTAGAAGAAATGCACCATGCGCTGGTATTCAGTACGGATTTACTTTTGATGAAGCTATTAAAGGTACAGTTAACTTCTGTCCTAAATTTACACCAAAGGTTGACCAGAAAACAGAGCTTATGGACTTAGGATTAAACTATTGTGGATATATCAATAATCAGTTGGTACTTGAAACAACTAATACATCTCAGGATCCATATAGCCAGCTCTCTTATATTAATAATATCCTTGCTGTACAGCAGATTATTCATAGAGTTAGAGAGGTTTGCCCGATTAATAGATATACATTTATTACATCTGATGACCTTGAAACTTATAAGAAAGCTGTTAATAATGCAATTATGCAGTATAAAGAAAACTTCGATACTCTCGAATTTGTTTATGTTGCAGACCCAATTATGAAAGCCAATAAGATCTTTAATGCATCTATTAAAGTTTCATTCAAAGACTTCGTTCAGACTGAAATCTTTAAGATTTATGCATTACCGACCCAATCTTGATATAGGAGGTAAGTATAATGGCTAACTTACAAAGTACATTTAATACTTATAGCAAACGTCCTAGATCAGTAGCAGAATATACAATGATGAGAGGTGTAACTGACTTTACAAATGCTGCACAGTTCAATGCATATTTGAAGGGTTATCAGCATCTTGTAGTCATTTCTGTTCCTGAATATCTTAAAGTATTAGGATCTAATGGAAACGCAGATGCTCAGAAACTTCTGGATCTGTTCTGTTATATTCTTGAATACGAGTTTAAAGGACTTGATGGTATTGAAGATATTACTGTTGATAATATTGAATTTACTGATGGTATTTCTACAATGAACTCCATGGGTAAAGTTACTCAGCAGTCTGCATCTGAAATATCTATGAGCTTTACTGAAAAATCTGGTTCAGTTATCACAAAATTCATTGATATGTATATTAGAGGTGTAAGAGATCCTCGTACACAGGCTAAAACATATCATGGATTAATCAAAAATGGCATCCTTGCAGCTGGATTTGAAAATGAAGTATTCAACCTTATGTATATCGTAACTGATGAAACTATGCTTGGTCTTGAAAAAGCATATCTGTTATGTAATGCATGGCCGAACAAAGTTCCATCCAGTATCTACAATGGTACTAAGGGTGAAATTGAAAAAGTTGATATTGAAGTTACTATGCAATGCTTCGTTATCGACGGTGAAGAAGTAGATGCTAGAGCGCTTAAGATGCTTGCATATCTTAATGAAGCTGATGCTGTTAAGAATATGATGGCAGTTAATGACGGATTTAGTCAGAATGCTAGGGATACCGTTAACGGATTTAACAATCATTCTGAAAATCAGATCGAACTTGATTCTGGTAAATTCAAATATTCTGTATTTGATACAGTTAATTCAAACTTCGGTATTGATGTCGCAAGTACTACATCTTCCGGATCAAATAACAACAACGCTAATGGTGGCTGATAAAAAATAAATATATGGATGTATACCATTTGGTATACATCCATATTTCTTTTAATATCCTCCGTATGAATCTCCGACTGCATTTCCGTTAGCAGAAGCTGCAGTTTTACGTTTATTATATTCAAACTCTGTTTGTCTCTTAAGATTATCTATCTCATCAGCTTTTACATAAGTACTCAATCTTTGTTTCATCATTAACTTCATAAAGATTGCTTTCTTTTCATTATTAGCTTGATCATTTTCATTATCATATTCGTAATTAGCTATGGTTTCTGTATTAGCACGTACAGTTTCAAGGATATTATTAAGATTTGTAATAGATAAGAATAATGGTTGAGGTAATACACATTTAATGTATACTCTTTCTCCATATTCTGCAGCATATAAAGCTGTTATTATTCTACTGAAGTAATATTCAAGCTTCTCTTGTCTTAGTATACAGTGCCTTAAGAATTTGATATTAGACATTGTAATTTGCGTAGCAAAGTCTGTACTATATCTTGCATTTACTAATTCAAGAGGAATACCAGTAGAATTTACACACTGTTCTTCAAATCTATCTAATAATTCTGTATGAGGTTGAATATCTTGGCCATTCATTACCTCCATTTGTACAGGAGCATCTCCAGATTGTCCTACAGGAATAACAAAGTCATTATATCTACCTATAATATTCAATATAGAATTCATATTCTCTACTTGACGTATATTAAAATTAGATCTTTTAATCTGATTGATAACGTTCATAAGAGTCTGAGCTATATTGGTTTCGGTATTCTGTTTTACATAGTATACCCTTCTATCTTGAGATCTTGTTAAAGATGCTATAGTATCATTAATAGAAATACAACAATACATTTTAGCCGCTATTAAGCAAGATAATATGTCAGATATGCCTCTATGTGTATCAGGATCTTCTTCAAATTTAATATGAGTTACATCTTCTTCTGGTAAGAATGTAACTTTGATATTGGAAGTTGAAGCTCCATTGAAAAGATCATTATATTTTAATACTGCATATATTTCATCCGCTAAGTCCGGATTAGTATTGATAAATTGCGTATCAATCTGACTAGCTATATTAGATGCTACATATTTTAATAATTGGTTTTTATCTTGTTCTGCTTTAAAATCTTGAGAATTTTTAACAGCGTTTCTATCATACATTGTAGAGCCATAACCAGAAGAATCATATTGGTTACTATATAAAATAGAATTGTCTGTATTTGGATCAAATTCGAAGTAATAATATCCTAAACAAATTTCGTCAATATATAATAATACAACGTTTTCAGGTTTTAATGTTTTTAATACACAACCTGGTGTTTTTACATTATATGAATCAACACTATTATTTATACCAGATTTAATTAAACCATCTCTAGCGCTTTGATCAAAGTCTTTAGTTGGTAATTCTAATTCATCTGATATAGTTTTATTCAATTTAGTTTTCTTATCACTAATATTATTTTTTAATGAATTTGGTAAAGCATCTTCCATTAATGCCATTTCATCTATATTATCACATACAGAGCCAACTTCATTAACTATACTCATAGATTCTCTTAATCTAGTCTGGTCATTAACAGCAGACTCAAGAACTCCGGTATAGTTATATGATACATTAATATTATATGTATTTGTAGTAATCTGATTATTTAATTTTAAGTCTTTTGTAGTAATTCCATCTATTCTGATTACTGATTCATGTAATCCTCCTGGATTACTAACTGACATAGTTTTGGATTTATCTCTTAAAAGTTTAGCTAAAGCTTTCTTATACGGTGGATGATAAATAAATTCTTCACCATATTTCATTGTACTATAAGTGGCTTTATCGAATTTTTCTGCTAATTTATATTTCTTTTTAATATTTTCAATACGAGTATTAAATACAACTCTATCCTCATCATATGTAGATGATACAGTAGCATTAACAAAGTCTTTAGAGAAATTATCTGATGATAATATAGCATCTCTTTTGGCTTTTAATGCTTCGTCAAGTTTAGGCATATATTTACATACTGTATCTATTTCATTATACAGATCTTTTATATTTTTATTCTGTAAATATATACCTAATATATTATTTGTAACACCTTCATCTCCAAAAGTGTCTTCTATTTTCTTCTGAACTTGTCTATCATTAAGATTCTTAGACAATAATGCTCTTGAATAAAGTTTAGTAAGATTTGGAGCATCTATATCATTATTTCTATTCATGATAGCATCAATATTATCTTCAACTCTGCCAGATACATCGTCCAATTCTTTTTTGGAGGTTCTGGATGAGTTATATGTCTGTCTGTAGTGGTCGTTCATTCGGTTATTCAATATTTTAGACAGATCGACAATTTTAGAAAAATTAAATCTGTTTCTATTTGCCATTGGATGGAAAACCTCCCTTACCACGAATTATCTTATTGTTCCAGCGATAATTCTATATGGTAAGGGAGGCTCCATCCTTTATTCTGACAAACTTCTATATCTTAATAAGCATTTAATCATTAAATCTTTTGGTTTACTTTTTATAATTTCTACTATAGAAACGTTGCTTCCATCATGTAAATCATATAAAGTTATTGATACTTTATCTTTAGCTGTGATTGGATACATACCACCATATAATGTAATGATATTATTATCTAAATTAACCATTTCCATTCCATCTCCAGCTTTCATAGATAAACTGTTTGTAATATCCACATTCTGTCTCAAATCATCCAAATGATAGATCAATGTCGGATTATTAATACTGTATGGATTTGATCCATGTCCTAATAAGCGAGCATTACGAGCTAATTTGTATAATTTATCACCTACAAATGATTTACCTACCCATAACTTGGAATAGCCCATTTGGTCATACACATTACAATTGCTTATATATCCAAATTCATTTTCTTTCATCAAAGCTATGATTTCATTTTTATTAAAATATAATGTGTAATCTGAAACTGCATTTCCTTTTTCATCAGACCACGTCCAATGATTAATATCCCCATCATTTAATGCGAAATCTATATATTCTATATACGTTACAGATGAAAAATCATCATCTGTTCCGTATACGTTTACTCGTACTATATCTAAAAATTTTTCTACTGACACAGCAAACCATTTTTTCTTTGTATACTTTACGTATTCAAAAATCTTTAAAAAGTTTTCAAGTGATAATCCTACATATTTTTCCATGGTTTAATCTCCTTATTTTATTTTCTTTAAATATGGTTTAAAATCTTTAGACTTATCCGAATCTCTTATAATAGGTCTAAATGTATTTTCTGGATCATGATAAATTGGATTATAAAATCCACTTTCTATATCAGGATAGTGATATATCGGATTATAGAACCCATCACTATTTATATCAAGCATTGGATTTATTGGGAACCTTACTTTAGTAAAGAATTCGTCAAAATCTTCCATCATCTCTCTTATAGATGCTAAATGGAACCAACGTTTACCAACTTCAAGGTAGTTTCCATTATTAAAGTCCATAAGGAATCTACCACCTCTATAATAAAATTCATATCTAAATGGATTTTCATTTTCATATACTTGTGTAGGTATTTCTAATCTACCAACTTGAGTATTTGGAGCCATATTATTTTCTCTTGCGATACTTGGATACAGAGACTTATAATCAAAGTCTACTAGATTATCCATAATATTTAGAGTCTCTCCATTTTGCTTTAATTTAGAATAATCACTATTATGCTTAGGATTACCTACCAAAGCTCCAGGGAATTTAACGTTACTATTATTTCTATTAACGTTATTACCAATAATAAATCCCTGATTATAGAATTCTTTTGCTCCTCTATTTGTAAGATAAACGGTCTGTCTATGACCTTTATCATATCTTGTATTATTCATTACGCACTTACCAAAGATATAATCTATATCTCCAGTTTTAACTTCGATACATTTCTGAACAATTGTATCGACGATATTATAGAATACAAATGTCTTATAATCTAAATATGGTAATTTAGAGATATCATGTGTAATATGAGAATAATCTAATTTATTTACACCAGCTATAACTTCACCGATATCATCCAATTTAAATGATTTAAATGCTGACTGACCTTTACGTCTTGAAGCAAATTGAATCATTTGGTCCAATAATACTGTATACATAGAAAACGTATATCTATCGCATCTCTCCGCATATTCATTTCTATGTCTTTCATCTATATAATACTTAGCTACTTTCTTTTCAAAAGCTGGATGAGACATGATCTCTGCCGGATCATATCCTAAGTTAATTATTCTTTCATATATATACGGAATATCGAATGCCATGTTCCATGCCAATAAGAAGTCTGGTTCATATTTATTAATAAATTGAAATAATGAATATATTAATTGAATCTCTTCGTCAAAGAATGCAAGACGTACATCCAAATTATCTACTCCGTATTTTTTTGCTTTTTCTGGTCCACCTACAGTTGTTATTAGAAACTCTCTTAATTCTTTAAATAAATTTGGGTCAGTTTTTGCTTCATGCTCAAATTTTTCTATTAATGGATTATTTGGGTTTCTTAATAAAAATACTTTTACAAGATTTTCTTGTTCTATTATGCATGATACTGCATTTATAGGACACTCTCCCATCTCTGGAAAGTCTCCTTTCATATCTATAGTATCAGCCTCAATATCGAAGAATGCCTTCGTTACAGGACAAATATCATTTTTATAATATAAATCAAACATGAATTTATATCTGTCTTCTATATTAGAATCACTAAATAATATATTAGGTAATTCGTGTAATAATTGATTATTTCTAAATTGACCAGTTCTTAAATTCTCATAAAAGAATTCTTCGTTACCTGTATTCTCAGCAATAGATTTTAATAAATCTCTATATTTACAAGTAATCTTATCTACTTTCTCTTTCTCTACAATAAACAAATTATGATCTGTTGTATATTCAGGTTTTAATTTATAATAATCGAAATCTGGCTTCATAATATACCTATGACCTTTTTTACCAGTTTCTAAATCTTTATATATCATAAGCATATAATCTGGATCGTATTTTCCGTCTTCCCTCTTTTGAGGGTAATGATATCTATTATCTAATAAAGTAATATTACTATTAAAAGGATATCCTTTAATTAATTCATTGCTCATTTTTTATTACCAACCTTTCTAATCGTACGTAATTTGGTACAATTATGTATTATTATATAGTTTTCAGACTAGTATAATTTCAATATATTCACATTATGGTAAGAATGCATAATTTGCTTAGTGAAAGGAGATACTATGGATTTAATATATCACGATTACTCATCCGATTCATATAACCCATCTGAAAACCAACCTGTAGTAGCAGGAGTTAAAGATGAAGATATAGGAATAGATTTTTCTAAAATAGGTCAGGATGATTCTCTTGTTATTTCTTCTCCTGTTGGAATTTCAGAAGAAAAGCCGAAAAGAAAACGAAGAACTGGCGACCCCAATAAAGTAGTAAAAGTTTCTGAGAATAAATCTTCTTCTAATAACAATGGCTTAGAACCATTTGAGAAGAAATATGAAGAAACTAATAGTATGCTTAAAGAAGTAATTGCACAAACCAATATGAGTATGGCTGATATCAATGAAGATATCAGATTACTTCGTAATTCTAAAACTGTTAGAAATAAATATACTTATTTAAGTAATTTAACGGATGCTTCTGCATCAATGCTTAGCAATAAACTTAATGCTATTAAGGAAATGAATAACTCTATTACAAAGGCACAAGACTTTGAAATGAAACGAGCTAAAGAGCTTCATCTAAACGATAATGTAGATGATGATAAAGCTATTCAAGATATGTATAAAGCTTTTGTAACTGCATCAGTTCCTAATCCTTATGCAGCACTTGGACCAACATCCAGAGATATGACTGTACGTAATGATGCTATTATAGCAGGTACAATACCTAATAATACTATGGATGATGTTGCTGCTTATAATAATTATGTTCAAAATATGACTCCTCAGCAACATATGATTGCATTGGAGAATGATCCTAATGTACAGCAAGTTGTAGTTTGGAACAAATCTACAGGAGCTAAATCATTTGAAATTATGAATATGGCTACTGGAGAAATTCTTCAGAATGTAGATAAACATGATATTATGTTTATGGAAGATACTACTATAGATGAAAGAAATCATACAGCTAGAAATATCAAACTGAATGAATCATATCCTCTTGTAGTAATCGGAGAATCTGCTATCGATGAATATTAACTATATATTAAATACAAGATTGTCTCATTGGTCCTGCTGCTGAAATGAAACCATCTTGTATTTTTCACTCGAAGCTGTTTTACTGGCTTGAATTCTGGTGTGGATGAACACCTCCTCCGAAAAATTGTAACGATGGTACTTGGTAGCCTCATGCAACTCTGTCTTGCATGGGGTTGCTAAGTTGTTTTAAATATTTATAACAATTTCATAATTAGACAGGGATGCCTAATTATGTATTTTGTATTTTTCATAAAGTTTTTTCCTTTTTTTTGTTTTTTGAGTAGTTACGGAGAAATAATAGATAGTGAATATTCACTATCTATTATTTTCTGTTTTTAAATAACAAGTATAACATTAAATTAAATATAGAAGTTGCCACTCTATATTTACGTAAAGCCTTTCCATGTGTGGTTTATGAATGGTATTTATGTGTGCGTAATAGTTTTGTTTTTCCACCTAGACATACTATTAAGTATGTCTAGGCCCTCGCATCTATAAAAATAAAATATATTTTTGAATAAATATCCTGTATGATCAATTCGATCATACAGGATATATTTTGTCAATAGTAAGGGGCTATTGACATAGATCAAGACCGGATAGGATAACTCCTATCCTGCGTTACAATAAAAATAAATAAGAAGGAGTTATACTTCGTAAAGAGAAAACTAGCAGAATGTTACACGAAGGGATGTTTTAAAACTTTTTACTACTAGTCTTCTCTTTACTCAGATGTATAATATACTATCATTTTTAATATTGGAAGATTACATGTCCTGGACCTTCATAATTAGAATTTAATGATACTATATCTACATTAGACAACTCTGATTCTGATGAATGAGATATCATTAAACATTGGGATATATTCATAGCCATCATCATTTTATTTATAGTAGGAATAAATGATGCTCTATTACCTTCGTCTAATGGTGAATCTACTTCATCTAATCTTATAATATTACATTTTCCTGATCCTTGCATTGATAAGGCTAATGATATAATCATACTTATCATAGATCTTTGAGCAGATGAGCAACTCTTAATATCATCGTTGATAATGCTAGACGACAATGATTTTACTGGTATTCTGAATTCATTTTCATTGATAATATAATCCATTAATACTAAATCACCGTCAAAGAGCATTGATAATAATTCATTTGCTATCTTTAATGTCTTACCCATATATAACTCCATATACAATGTCTGTATGCCTTTAGATGGAGAACTATATTTTCTAACCATTTCAACCTTCTCATATTTTAAATTTAATAATTCTAATTCTTTTTGATACTGATCGAGCATTTTAAGAGAGAACTTAATTTCTTCTTGTTCTTTCTGTGCCGGTTCAAGCTCAGAATTAAAATTATTTATAGATGATTGAATTTTATTTATATTATCTAAACAGATTCTAATAGATTCTATATCTTTAAATAACACACTACCATTATTACTAAGAGTATTAATCTTATCACAGACCATGCCATATTCGTCATACCTCCTATTTAATTCTTCTAAGTTATTTAATTGAGTACTCTTGGATACAAATTCTTTTGATAAATAATCTATATCTTTATTATTTTCATCTATCTTGATATTATAATCATTCAATTTCTCAGAAAGGCTCTTTATATCAGAATTTAATTCGTTTATAAGATCTATCTTATCTTTAAGAGCATCCAATTTAGTTGACAATATATCGATTTCTGTCTGATTATTCTTATATAATTCCATCTGATTTATTATTTCAAGATTATTCATGACAAATTCTGTAGCTTTATTTAAATCGAATTCACTTATAAGATACTTCATTACGTTATTATTATCAAGAATAAATGAAGCACCTATTTGTATAAATATTTCTTTATTAGATTCTATTGATCTTAATATTACATTTAATCTATTAATAATATCAAGATCGTCTTCAAGTTCTACTATAGTATCAGAATATATAGTAAGATCCATCTGAGAATCAAACAATTCTTTCTCTAAAGATTCTTTTTTCTTTAGAGGATCTCTTTTCTGAGCTTCTACTGCTGATTTAATAAATGGGCAACTATCATCGTTACATCCAGACGGACGCTTATCCAGAGATTTCATTAGCTCTATATCATTATCGCATAAAGATATATTATATTTCAACTCTCTGATTTTATCCTCAGATGCTAATTTGTTTAATCTGGTTTCTTTTAATATATCAATGATATTTTTACCATTAGATACTATATCATATATATATTTAAGATTTTCCATAAAAGCTTGCTCTTTTATTCTATTGATATCTTCTATAATAAGATTCAATGTGCTCATACCTGCAGCAAACTCTGTCACAGATATATTTATATTAAAATTATCCGGAATAAATTTCTTTATTTCCTCATTCTTCTTTATTAAAGAATCTAATTTATTCTGTAATATAGATAAATTACCATCGGCAGTTAAAGTACTTAATTTTATCTTCTTAGCTTTTAACTGCTCGTCATCTTTACTTAAATAAGAAAGCATTATCTCATTCTCTTTACGTAAATCATTAATATCCCTTTCTATATTAGTAATATTACTTTTTAAAGAATTGATATTCTTTAATAATTCCTCCCTATCTTTATAATCGTATCTATTAATAATAAGCTCAAGATTTTTCTTTTCCGCAGATAAAGATTGAATCTGAATAACTATATTATTATATTTCTCTTGTATAGAACCATCAGGATCCAATACTTTAACAGATGCTTCATTATCTGAAAGAGATTTTGAGTATTTTTCTTTCTCTATAGTAAGATACTTAATTCTTTCTTCCAATGCAACCAATCTGTTTTTCAATTCTTCTTCATTACCAATAGCACTTATCTTAGAGGCCGCACTATTTATCAATGATTTAAATGCAGAAGCTCTTTTACTCAAAGTTTTATAGATATTATTATAAACTTCTACAGATTCAAGAATAGCAGTTACAAATTTTTTTCTTTCATTTGGACTTTTAGATACAATACCTCTATCATCCATAGACAATTTCGTTAAAGACACATAATTAGGATCTAGTCCGAACAGATTGTATATAGTATCTTTGTATGAAGTAATATTACCATTACTATTTAACTCTTCTGTATCCCCTCCCGGATTTATTTTAGTAATAAACCCTTTTATTACAGATCTAGTACCATCATATTTTACAGGATGCACTATTCTTAAATTATATATTACATCATTATCAATATATGATATTTCTTTAACCCCTTCTTTTCCATCTACCATACTACTATTACTATCCGGTAATGGACTCGAAGCGTCCAATATAGTAGTTTTTCCTGATCCATTAGGACCAATAATCAACACAATATTAGAAATGCATTTACTGAAATCTATACAGATTTCATCTAATCCACTGGCTCTTTTTATACCAGCATAATTTTTCATATATAAGCGTAATAGTTTCATTTAAAGTACCTTCTTTCTTAGATTATAATTAGGTTTCGAATCAATTAAAAAAATAAGAGGAGTAGGTATTCCCTACTCCTCTTATAATTATGCATTTATATTTAATACTTTAAGTGCACTTTCACGAAACTTTAAATAACCTTCCACATTCGATTTAATAAATCCGTCCTCGATAAGTTCAAATGTATCCGGAATCATTTTGAAATTTAGCAGATTAGCTATAGAAAAGATACCTCCCATTCTGTCTATTTCGAATTCTTCGTCATCAGAGAGATCATTTATGATAAATTTTAATATATCGTATGCGATCTTTATAATTTCTTTCTCTGATCCATTAATATTTCCAGGAATAGTAATTAAATGTCCAGCAGGAAAATCATTACTAATTTTAGACATAGAAAAGCATTCTGACACAGCCATTATATATTTATCACCATTATATTCACAGATGCATGAATATAATGGTGTATTTAACCATTCATCAATTTCTACATCTTTTATATACTTTTCTTTCTTTGGATTCATGTAATCAAAACGTTTAATTGCGCGTTTATCTTCGCCTGTAGCTTTAGGCTTTTTATCTAAAAACTTGGTAATGCATGATATCACGTTTCTAGTAAACCCTGCTAATTCTTTAATGTCGACTTCATCTAATAGATTAGATAAAGGATCATCTTCTTCGACCATGCTCTTTAAATTATTTAGAGATAACCTTCTATATTCTCTCGTGTTAAGTATACTATCATAGAACCATCCATACTCTTCATCTGCAAATAAATTATTTTCAAATTCTGTAGGATAAAATGATGCTACTGTAAGGAATAATGAAGACAGTGCTGATGGTATAGCATATTGCTGATTTATATTATGATACATAAGATTTACAAATTCTTCCATTACATGAATAAATGCTTTTATAATTTTGGTATTATCACTTCCTAATTTATCGAGAAAATCTTTATATTTTTCTCCAATAGCAAGTATAATAATTTTCTTATCTTCATCTAAATTTACAATGTGTGCAATATGTTCATCTTTAAATGAATCGTCTATAGCAAATACAGTTATAATATTTTTATCAGCGTTGGGACGTGTACCAACAAATACTTCTCTATGATCTTTAATACAATCATGAAGAAATCTATTTTCTTTAAATAAGTTCCCTTTTATCATAGCTCTTTCGATATTTGCCATAACGAAAGCTTTATCGTCAGTTGATATAGTATCTCCGTAGTTCGGAGCTAATATATTAGCTCCATCATCAAAATTAACAGATCCTTTCATTAAAAGTGCTACCTGTTTTACATCTTCGCAAAAATTCTGATTTTCTGTGCAAAATTTATTCATTTCTTTAGTGAATTCCATTTTTTCTTCCATTGTTAAATTTCTCATAGTGTTTTCTCCTTTTCTTTTAGTGCTTTGCATACTTCTATGAAATCTTCCATTTTTGAAATTTTCATTGGTACTGGAACACATCCAGTCCAATCTATTTTAAATATTTCTTTGCATTTATTACATTTGAAATATCTAAAACTTCTGTTTTTAAGTTTACTTGTGTCATGAGTACTTAAAAGCATTTGATAATTAAAAGGTCTATTGTAATTATCAAACAATTCAAGACTGTCCAAAGCATTACACTTTGGACAGCTCTCGTGATGATCATGATATATCAAGGGTCGTAACGTCTTCGTCATTTTCTATATCCTCTTCATCAAATAAGATTTGTTCATATCCTAAACAGTCTCCTATAGTTGTAATTTCATTATAATCAAATAATGATGTATACCAAACATTATTTTTACAATGCTCTTTTATATATCTAACAAACTGCTTTAAAGGTTCATATTCACGAATATGTTCTGGTAATTTAGAAATAGGTGTCAGCATTGCTGGAATGTAGAAGCAACTAAGATTATATGCTCTTTCCGCATAATTATCTATTTCGCTCATTCCATCAATCAAGCCTAATGCTGATAAACTATACATATATTCATTGGTAAGTACCTCGTATACTTTAGTAATTAATGCAAATTCTCCATTGTATAATTCTCCAGTAAATAAAATTGTGTAGCAATCATCTCCGTATTTGACAGTGCATACTGACAGGAATAAATATCCAGCAACAGCTTTTTGTTCATCTGTTAAATCACCACTTTTGGAAGCTACTTCGACAAATTTATCGACAGATTCTTCATTAAGTTCGCATATAATACAATGCACATGCTTATCTTCTACTTTTGTAATTCTACCGATATTAGATACTTTAATACCTCCTGCTGATAAGCATGCTACAGATACAGCTTTTGATAACTGATCATCTGCAAGTACTTCAATTGTTTCCTTCGGGTTTGGTTCACGCCCAATTAATCGGTTTAATGTTTCTGCCACTTTTGTGTAAATCATAATTCTGTCCTCCTGTATACATAAATGATATATGTGATCTTGCCATCTCCTACTTTTTTCATATAGGAAGTACAAGCATTCACCGCGTTATATAAATTTTTAAGAAGATTATCTTTACTGCGTTTGTCAGCTATCACAGTTGACACGTCATTATTCGGATTATTACAATCGAATATATAATCTGTCTTTGCAGAACGAGGTATTTTATTTTTGTCTTCATCCTCCATAGACCCTACTAAATACGTATGAACGTATTCAATATTAGTCAAATTCTTTCTTTTTTCTATAAATAAGTTAACTGGTATATCCATTTTAAGATAATCGTTATGTATATTAAAAGTTATTTGCATTTTATCATAAACTTTTATCAATTTAAGTAATGAACTAGGCAATTCTTTAGGTAATACACTAACGTTGAAAACTTTCTTATTTTTTGCAAAATCGTCTATTTCTGATTCAATTTTTATAGATGGATTTATAATTTCTTCATCTTTAGAAGATAATATATTCTTGAAAGGTTTTTTAAATTTTATATCAGAGTTTATAATTTTCTCTGTATCAGAAATATAATTCTTAACTGATAATACTATTTTATCAGTAATTTCATTTTCTATTTTATCAGCTTCGTTATCCGGAATATGATCTTCATGCTTGTCTAAAATATATCCATATGGTAGTACTATTACATCAAAAATTTTATCAGTTTCATATATAAAGTTATTTCCAGATAGATATATTATTATGGATTCTGATCTTGATTCTAAACGTATTCTAATAAATACTTTATAATCTTCTGATGATATATTCATTATATTATCGGTATCTGGATAATCTACATCATAATTATCTAGAAAGTCTTTAATACAGATAACTAAATCATTAGGTAGTGTTTTGATCATTTTTGTTTCTCCTTCAAAAGACCATTAAGGATTTTTATATCCTTAATGGTCAAACTTTCATGAGTAGAATGGATTAAAGTCTTTCATTCTTTTGCTTTTCTTTTCCTTTATCAGTTTCTTACTGGATCTCTTAATAAGATAGTGCATACCTTCTTTATCTGCATCATAAACTGATTTACATTCAGTACAAATCAGTTTGATTTCTACCTCATCGTCTAAATTATTAGATTTAGGCATACCTCTTTTATCTAAATCCATCATACTAATACTTTTTTCTACCAGCACCAAAATACCTTCGCATTTTGGACACTGATTTAAACCTAATCTGTGAATTGGATGTATTGGAATATTCATTACTCTCTCCTTAGCTTATTTTCATAAGACTATAATACCCTTCAGCTACAATTACCGCATCTGAATATCTACTTTCTCCTGTTGTATTCATTTCAGTAAACTCTTTCCATTTACCATTTACTAAAACTTTTTTAGGTTTATAACCCGCAGGATTTACTGTTGATTCTATATCTTTTCTCTGCTTTCTCTGAGTTGTAGAGTACAGAAAATAAACATAACGTCCATTTGATTCTGACAATTCGAATCCCTCCTCATATCTTTTATAATAATGTGCTGCTTAATACTATCCATATCACAAAATCTTTTATTCCGCTACAGCTATACTATTAGGTACACTCTCAATATTATCAATTTCCTTGTTAATACGAGCTATAGGCGTAATCAATTTCTCAATAGAACTAAGAGTATCTTGAATAACTGCTAAACGCTGTTCTTCAACATTAACTCCATTTATAGTTCCTTGATATTCCAATGCATTTTTAAGACCTTCTAACTGAGCATATTGAGCTAATACTTGATCAACTTCTGCTCTCCAGTTATTTGGTTCTTTATAATCACTAAAGAAGTTATTATGAATTGAAGCCATCGGACAAAGCATTCCAGATAATCCTGGATCATTTGCTGTAGAGCTATCCAAATCCAATCTTCCCAAGTGAGTAGGATGTACTTGTCTATAATTTACTGGAATAGATGCAGTATTACCATCTCCAACTCCACTTACTCCTTTATAAGTGAATTTAAGAGCTGTAATAGCATCCATATCATTTACACTATTATTATAGTTTACCAGACTGTCTTTTGAGATCTGTTTCAATAAAAAATCTGGGAATGTATAAATAGCTTTCTCTAATCTATCTATCTGCAATTTGGAAGCTTCATCAGATATTCTATAAAGACCTGTAGCTAATTTAATAGCATAAATAGCCCCAAAATATTCTTCATATCTGATACGCTTTGTAGATATATCTAGATTATCTTTCTTTCTTAATTCATTAAATTCCCTAAGAATCCATATAATTATATCATATATATTCTTTTTACATTCTTCTGGAAGTTTTAAGTTTTCTTGAGTTGGAATATCCAATATAGATTCAAGAGAATCTAATACATTTAATCCTTTCTCTACAGTCTTATTGTTGTAAGAATCTCCAAGTACTGCTATCCAATACTCTAATGTATAGACATTATTCAATGAGGTTTCCCTTGACACTGAATTATATACAGTATACATTAAGCTCTGAGCTACAGGATCATTATCATATATATACTTAGGTAATGAAATATACATATTATTTTTCTTTACCGTATAATAATCATCCTTTTCGATATCATGATCTGAAATGTACAGATCATTTACTTTTAATAATTGACAAGTTTGATAGAATCCAAATCTAGCCAATAAGTATCTCATAAGAGGACAATTCTTCTTAAAGATATTACTCATATACCAGATGCATTCTTTAGTTTCTCCATTTGTCATTTTAAGCTTCTCTATATATCTATAGATTCTAGATGCCATAAATAAAGTTTTGAAAGCTATATTTTGAGACTTTGGATTTGCAGAATTGGAATTATTATAAGTAGATCCATCCACTACCTGATATAGAGATGAATATATATTTCCAAATATTCTGAAATAATATTTGTCAACGATTTTAGGTACTTCTATAAGCACCCTAAGATTTTTAGATCTAGGAGATCCCTCTTTAGGATTAGGGACCTCCAGATAATAGTCAACGATTAATAATCTTATATCGGAATCTTTTAACGGGATATAATTATATTTATCATCGATTTTCTGTTTATTTTTATTCTTAGATTTGAATTTCTCTTGCTCACGCAATAATATACGTATTTGCTGATAATCATCCACTACAGAAAAATTCATTACTTTAATGACAAAGTAACGATCTCTCTCGATAGATAATATAACCTTTTTCAAAACTTCTATTATTGCATCATCAGATCTATTAAATAATTCTGGGTTAAATTGTGGTCTATTCTTATCATTGTATTCTCTTATAAAAGAATATTGATTAGGTTCGATCACTTCTCTATTCACATTCATAACTGCCTCCTGTAACGTCAATACTCATTGCTGTACCAATTGGATTAGGAACGTCTGGCTTGGAATCCTGCAACGTAAGGGTTAACTTCATATCTAAAGCATCAGCCATTCGTTCCATCATAGTTAATGATACTGTATTTTTATTGAAAATACGTTTGTCATTATTATAATTAGATCCGAATCTATGCTCATAGTTATCTAAGTTAATATGTTTTTTATTCACCGCTTCTTTTAAAAGTCTCATAGCAGGTGAATCTTTTTCATCAATAGGATATACTGATGTATTGTCCGGATTGGTCAATACATCTTTTTCCATATTGATAACAGTTTGCTGTAAATTAGCCAACTCATCATAGCTTTTAGCTTTACTGAAATCTACTAATTTATCTTTACTATATGCTTTTTTATCTTCTGCTGAAGTTGGTAAATACACTCTAGAAATCGTTGGACCAACATCTATACCAACCTTGTTTGCATTATTTAAAGTATTACCCGTTAATATAGGTAACACATAATCCTCATCTTCAATTGCTACATGTCCAGATACATAAGCATCTGGATTCTTAGTGTAAGTCTCTAATGAAACTACATCATAAAACTTTTTATTTAATTCTGCAACGCCAGCCATAATAAAAAATCTCCTTTCGTGGTAAAATAGAGGTACGAACTAAACAACTTAGTTCGTACCTTACTATTTTTATAATATATTATTCTGTGGCATTTTCAGATGAGCTATCATCATCTTTAATCAGTCTCTTAACTGCTCCATCTGGAATGAATGACATAACTTTCTCACCATCGATCACATCAACTGTTGCTACGAAATATGGATCATGTTTAAGTTCGAATGTACTTCCTTCAACAGCATTCTGATCGAGGAAATCTTTCAGTAATGAGAAGAATAATGTTGATAACTGAGATAATACATCTGGTGCACTAAATCTTACTTTGAAGTCATCGAAACCACGTTTTGCAATAACTTCCTTTGGACCGGATTCATAGATACTGTATGTTTTACAATCCTTAATATCTTCTGGATCGAATGTAAACTCTACAGACCAGTTGCCCGGATTACCATCTTCGCCCTCGATATACTCTACAGTAGCAGCTGCTACCATATTTCCTTTGATATCTTCGAATACTAAAGCGGTTTTTTCTTTCTTGGATTTTACCTGTTTTAAGAAATCGACAGTTCCAGTAATACTGAACTGAATTACCTCAACTACATCTCCAAAGTTTACTGTCCATGACAGTCCTTTGCACTCCTGGATCATGTTTGCGATTAAGCTGCTGTCTGTTAATTTCATTTTAAAATCCTCCTTATTTTTCGATATGCAACTTTATGGCATATCTTTTCTTTTTTATTGATTTTATATTGAGGTTTGCATATTTGTAAAAATTTACAATATGCAAATTCCCTCAGATATCATAATTAGGTACTATCAGAATGATTTAGTTTCTAACCCTATATAATTTTTAAAGTCATTAACTGTCATCATTTTAATGTTATATTTTAATGCTTTTTCACATTTACTACCTTGATTATATCCATCGTACGGAACCAATAAGATAGCTGTGTCTTTTGTTACTCCTGCATTTCCATCTGCATCGTAACCCATTTCGTCTAAGATAGATTCAAGAAATTTATCTCTAAATCCTGTAAATCTAATCTTCTTACGAATTTTAAAACTACCATAAGAATTCTTATAGTTGAATTCATTTACTATGAAATGAATATCATCCTTAAATGAATTCCACTCTTCTATGATAGTTTCTGTTGTATTTGGACCTATACCTTTAATGGTACAGAACATATCTTTTACGTCATCGATATACCCTCCATCTAAATATTGAATTATATCAACTAATGCAATCTTTTCGAATATAATTCTCCAAGTTTTAGCTGATAAGTTACTAAATCCCAAAGCTCCGATTAATATATAATCTGGAGTTTCGTTATTTTTGATAGAATCTAATTGATCTTTGAATTTAGCTGCATTTGTAGGACCTATAATTTCAACCATTTTATCATATGGATAATCATACAGTTCTTTTAAAGATCCAATCCCTAACGCTGCCATTCTTTCTTCGGCAATATCCTTGATTCCTAATTTAGCTATCATATTAGAAATCCTCTTTGCTTCTTTACCGACACAATGAAGATTCATACAATAAGCTGCTTTACCAGATTTAGATATCGTAATCTTACCACCACAGAATGGGCATTTATCTGGAAATACTTCATCTGCTTCTGGTGGTCTATTATGATTATCTCTATTAAATTGAATATCTGGTTTTGATACATATGGCATTACATCATGATTATAATCAATATCAATTACATCCCCTTTATAGAGATTTAATTTATTGAAATGCTCATAAGAATACCCTGTTGTATGATCATGTATAGCTCCTAAGAACTCTACAGGATCAAAATAAAACATTGGAACTATCATTCCAGATTGACCAATACTATATTTGTAACCTCTAAATACCGAATGACGTCTCATTGGATTAAATTTTACTGCCATCTTATATTGATCAATGGAATTCTTTCTACCAAGTTTCTTTCTAATCTCAGGATCGTACATCTCTGCAACTATTCCATCATACATGAACGGAAGAAACGAGCGCGCAAATTCAGCTTCTTCTGCATATCTTTTAATCTGGAATAATATACTTTGATAATTTCCTGAAATAGTCTGATGCTTAAACATGATCTCTCTAGTATAATACCGATTCATGAACTCGATTTCTACTAAACGATCTAATGGTTCCCCATTCTCATCTTTTAAAGATGTCTGTAATGGAACCAATGTTATAAAATCTCTATATCGGTATGAATCAGATCTACCTAATATACCAATAATTGCAGTTCTTCCATTTATATAATGATTTCCTGTTAATCTATTGATATTATCGAGGTTATTATAGCTTACAATAGCTTCAAACTTCATACCGATAGTTTCCCCTAAATCTACAGCATTGGGAAACTTATACCCTTTAAATATAGGTGTCAAATCACTTGCTTTCTCAAGATCCGTATCACCTCTTGTCCTTGCAGATATTACCTCCGTATTTACATCAGCTTCTATAGATATTCCATCATACTTTAAGCTGAGTATTACATCTAACTGATCTGTAGGCTTTATTAAATTGCTCAATATCATTGGAGCAATCCAATCTCGCTCCAATACTACCACATTACTTTGATTGAAAACTCCTCTTTCAATCGCATCAGCACTTAATACAAATTTAGACTTGTGTAATGTACCAACAAGTTCTGGATGCTCGTGCTGAGTATTTCTTAATCTCTTCGTGACATCATTGCTCTCTGGTAATAAATCCTTTGCAAAAACGTCATTACTATTAAACTCTCTTCTGATGTTTATGATGCTTGGAAACATCATATTATTCATCTTTTCAATCTCATCATCCGATACATGCATTATCGGATTTGACATTTTAGTTTCTTCAGTCTCCATAAATTGGGAAGCTGAACCTGCTAAATTTTGTGGAGTCGCTCCAGATTGAATATCTGGTACATACTCTCTCACCTTTTCTAATAATAAATCGTATACTCCATCATCTAATAATAATATATCTAAATCACTATTATTATATAAATTATTAGATATTTGGATTATTAGTACACCTTTTTCTACGTCCTCCTTATTCCATACCGGCTTACTCATTAGGCTCATTGTTTCGTTATTGATCATTTCTTTTGAATCAAATACGATATCTGTTAATGAACCTGAATTAGTAACCAGATTGTTTTTTAAAGACTTAAGTATAGTAATATTGTTATCCATGGATAAACCTCCTTTTCTAAATTTTATATTCTTAAGTCACCTATATAATATATCACCATTACAAAAAATAAAAGGGGGTAAAACCCCCTTTTTTAAACAGCAACAGTGTTAACCTTTCTAAGCTTATATTCATCCATATTAACTACTTTATCACTATGATGTTTTAATTGCATTTCTATTGCTCTTGATATTAATTCCTGTTTTGATATATTACCTTTGAATAGAATTACTTTGGTATATCTCATACTACCTAAATCATAGTGATACATTTTAGTCTCTTTTACAATTCCTATATTGCTACCAAATTTATCAATGTATCTCTTTAAGTCTGAATATAATATATTTGAATCAACTTCAGCGACTTCAACTTCTAATTTATTATTCTTATTTGAAGATAAAAACTTAATTATCTTTTTAATTTCTCCCTCATCATTTCCAATCTTTCTAGAATGGTATCTCATAAAATAAGTTTTGATTAAATTTAATAAATAAAGCATAGTTTTAAACCTCCTGTTTTCCAAAATTTAAAAATATTAAAAACTCTTCAGCATACTTCAAAATTGTATCTCTCTCTTGTTTAAATGTTTCTTTAGAAAAAGTTCTTGAAATAATTGATCTGCATATCTCTGAATCATTAGATTCGAAATATATTTCATTCATACAAGATATATCTCCCATTAATTTTAAAACTATGGGGTTAGTTTTAAGTTTATTATTTTCTCCAAAGAATGCACTATTATTTACACCGAATCTTTTATTTCTATTCTTCTTTCCTATCTTCTTAATTTCACTAATAAATCCTCTCTCTATATCTATAGTGGTTTCCAATGCATTCGATTGAGCTGTAACAATCTTCCCACTTTTACTATATCTAGCAGATTGAAACTTGTTTGCTGACATGATATGTGTTTCGTTACCTTCAATCTTTTTAATAATATTATCATGATGATATAGTTTTAATATAATCTTCTCATCTTCGATAATATTCACATGATTAGCGTCTTGTCTTTCTCTTTTGATCTCCTTTACAGTTTTTCTCGATAATTCGATTTCGTTTTCTACATCGACTTCTACCTCTTCGAATAAAATTCCCATCAAATTTCCATACTCTCCAAATCCAAATGTTACTGAATAATACATATCGTTCATATGTATTTCCTCCTTTTTATAGTGTATATTTTTTGTGTCATCTATATTAAAAGAATCGGAGTCTATTATTATATAGACTCCGATAACTTATTATTTTTTAAGAAGCTCTTTCATCGCTTTATTCGCTTTATCATTAACCTCTGTTGAATACGTTTCTATATCTTTACTCTGTGTACTTGCATCCATTTTCCAAAGCGGTACATGATAAATTGGATTAGCTTTAAATTTCTTATCTACTTCTAAATCACGTTTAATAGATTTATTAAAATCATATTTTTCTTCATTAGAAATATGATATATCGGATTATATGATGTATAATCATGATAAATTGGGAATTTCTGAACTGGATCTTTCCAAGTTCTTCTTACTTTCTTGAATTTCAGTCTAAGACCAATGGTCTTAAATCTTACATTGAAAATTTCGGCAGATCTATCTACAGATTTTTCATCAAGTTTAATATCTACATTATATGGATCATCTGTATATATACTCTGCATTAATAATCTACCATGCGGTGATGATGAATAAAGCATCATCATTTCTTTTACAATAGCGACAGGCATATGTGTCATATCACCATTTTCCATTTCACCCATTCTAATAGGTGTACTCTGATGAACAGATTTAAAGTTTTTAGAAGCTTTATTTCTACTGTTCTGGTTTCTAATATTTGTAGAAGACAATGATGTTACTGAGAACTTATCTTCAGCGTACTGTTTCAACCTATAAAAGTATAATCTTCCACATACAATAGGTCTTCTACTTGGTACCATTCGTACATTACCAGTACTTCCTTTGATTGGTACATATAAATATCTAGGTGTTACATATGAAAATCTATCATAAATCTCCCCTAATCTATCTGTAGTTATAGATTCTGATATTGGTTCCATACTTAAAACAATATGATCTGATTCGATCATTCCTAATAAATATTCTTTCTTATATGAAATATCCCAACTATTAAGCAGATATCTTAACTGTGCAGCTTGTAACGGAGAACACATTTCGATGAAATCGGTCACTTCTTTTAATGCTTCATCCACAGTAAATGGAGTTGTGGATATATATCTTAAAATTTCCGATCCAATAAAGTTCAATTCAAGTTCTTTTAACTGTCCATCGTTCAGTCTATTTGTACATGTAGATGAATTTAATATTACTTCAACTCTTGTATTGGATCCTTCTAATACTGGCATTAATTCATCAGGAATTATTCTACTGATAACTCCTTTACCACCATATCTATTTGTAATTTTATCCCCAACCATTGGGACAGATTCTTCCATTACAGTAAAATGAATTACTGTACCTGAATACACTTTACCTTTCTCTATATATTGAGCATTTGATATCTCGGATTTTGCTCTATTATAGATAGCATCAAGTCTACCTTTAATCTTTGTGTAACCAAGATCCTTTAATTGATCTACAGTTTCTACAATTTCTCTCAAGTATCGTTGTTTATTATTATAATAATAAAGCAACTGAGCATTAGTTCTTTTCTCCTGTAATTTCTCTGGAGAGTTGCAGTTAATATCAATATCAATAACTTTGCCTGATTTAACCATCCATTTGGTATCAGACATAACTGTTTCTCTTAATTTCTTTTTAGACTGCATAAATAATGCATCTTCATTTTTCTCTCTACGAGTAGCAAATAAAATACCATTCCCTACTTCTTCTCCAATATCAGGAAATGATTTGATAAATTCGTCATCACCTCTAAGATTAAGAGGGATATCATTATCATTGGCAATAGCTTTAACTTTCTTAAACAACGGTGCTGCTAATTTCTTAGCTGCAGATTCAGAGATATTGATAGCATCTTCCATCGTACTAGCAGCCGCTATGTATGCTGTTACGAGGTTAACACCAACACCCTGATTATTATAATGATCATAACTTGTGGACTTAGCTATGATTTCTCCCTCTGGAATAGTATCTTCTACTCTATAGGAGTCTACTTGTGAATTATTCATAGCATATCCATAAGATTCTGAATTATGCTTATAGCATTTCCTTTCAATAATTTGAATAGAATCGTCCTTATCATCAGTACAAATAAGAAAATAATGATGACCAGGAACCTTTTCAAACTTCTCAATTTTACGTCTAATACGTAAATCCCCATCTGTTTTCTTAATAGATGCAGATAAATCACCAAATCTGATTTCATAACCAGTTTGAATAATTGGTGGTTCTGAATTTAATATATCTAATGCGTGTTCTGTCTGAATACCTGCTAATATTTTTCGAGGTCCAGAGTTATTGTTATTGAATGGCATTAAGTTTCCTTTACCTAATGCATATTCCATTTTAGTAATTCTTTTTGCTTCATTTTCAAGAAGCGCTTTGTCGTTGTCCGTCCTTGCCATCTCGCACAACCTCCTTAAATTCATTTTTATTGAAATAGCTATATTAAATCATAGGTATAATATATGATTATACCTATGATTTACCCTTTTTATTTTAAGCTACACCAATCTGATTAAATTCTTTCATCTTATTGATAAGAGCTGTAGTTACATTGAACTTAGCCTTATAGTTTTCTGGTTCTCCAGAATCATTAATAAGAGTCATAAGTGCTTTATAACCCTCAGTAATAAATACTTCCTGAAGTTCAGGATTTTCTTGAAGTTTCTGTTTAAAGTTCTTCTGAGCAAATTTCATATCAGATCTATCTCCGAAGTATAGATATGCACCTGCTCCATTTACATATCCTAATTCTTTCATAGTATAGAATAGAGATAGATCTTTATCAAATCCTTTCTCGTAATCAAATACCAATGTGATACTATTACCGGCTGCAGAAGTTCTTGATTTCATAATAGTAAGAGTTACTAAAGAACCTCTGATACAGAATCCTTCTGTAGGTTTCATCTTAGAATGGTCATCCATTCTAATAATAAGATTTGATACATATAATGCTACCTTACCACCACCAACTCTTTCACCTGGCTTAAAATAAGCTAACTGCTGTTGTTTCTTAGCAAATGGATTAATATCTACATCGTCTAAGATATGGTTAATACAAAGAAGAATAATATTTGCAGATTTAAGCAATGCGATAATTCTTCTAAAGATAGCTGAATTAGTTTTAGCAGATGCTGTTGTAGACATCTGACCAGATAATTCATCTTCGTTTGCATACTGATCTGGCATAAGCATTCCCAATGAGTCTAAGATATATATAGTAGGTTCAAATTTATATATCTTTTCCCCATTAGTATCAAGTAAGCCAGTGTCATACATATACTCATCTTTTGATTCTATCTTTAAATCATGAATCATTTTAATACGCTCAAAGAAGTTCTCTGCCGTAACACCAGAATTTCTGATAATCATTC
>ERZ1673741.659-NODE-659-length-34737-cov-31.648319_pt1 | contig 34737 bp, 28 predicted proteins | sample MGYA00580209_ERZ1673741 | MGnify/ENA primary metagenome ERZ1673741 (study PRJEB41218, sample SAMN15661754) | gut metagenome | host: Homo sapiens | place: Canada: London | collected 2015-08-20/2019-03-30 | study: EMG produced TPA metagenomics assembly of... | reverse complement strand
AAAAAGGATTCTGTAAGATATCAGATTCAAAAAGCGGATAAAAAATGGTGGAGGTGGCGGGAATGTTTCCCATCGCTCCAAGGTTCAAATCTTCATGGAGTTTTTTCAAAAAATTACATCTTGCGTTTTCCCATTCTGAATTTCCAAGAACAGATTCCATTGAACCGCTTTGCAGACGGAGGTCTTGAGGAGTCGTACCATGGTGCGCCCCGGCAAGTTTGGCAAAAGTCGCTCCGGTCTTAATCAAGATTCTTTGCGAGCATTCCGCGTGTCCCCCGGATATGTTTTTTACGATGCCGTTCCATGAAAACAATCTGTTTATTCCGCTGTAAATTTTTGAAAGGAAGAAGGGCGTGGCTTTGCCGATGTCGTGGTCTGCTGCAAGGCGTTCCGCTTCCGGGGAAATGAGCTCTCCGCGCGGGAATTCCCGCCAGATTCCTTTCAGAATGCGGAGCATCATGCAGGTGGTCCAAAGGTGCGTGTAAAGGGAGCATCCTTTTTCGCGTTCAAGTTCTCCGTCGCGGTTTGGCGAGCGCGTTTTTGCAATCCACTCGCTTTCCGGAAGAAGCGGAATGGATGGAGGCTTGATTTCCGATTTTATTTTCGATATTTTCCCGAGCAGCATGCGATACTTTCTTGTTTTGCAGTGAACTTGTGATTGTTTATGCAAGTTACCATAGCCGCGTATTCCTGAAAAACAAGCGGAGCAATGCTTTTTTATGTCATGAACAAAATTCAGCGGATTCCCAGCGAAAACGCAAGAGGTTGTTTCTCTTTGTCCTCTTCCTCGTTTGATTTTCGGGAAACGTCTGTCGGCGATCTGTTCCGGCTTTCTGAAATGTCAAGCCGTTCCGGAGGTGATTTTTTTCTTTTTGCTTCATTTGCAGGAATCAAAAAAATGTTTTGCAAACGGAAAGGCGTTTGCGGTTGTTTTTTCAAAGAATCGCATGCAGCGGCTCTTGCGATTTGCGGGAGTGAGTGCTATTGTGTTTCAGAACAACGACGAAAGGATAGCTTATGCTGAAAAAATCATTTTTCAACCGCCAGCAGACGGCGGTTACGCTGCTGATTCGCGGAGAATCCATTGACGAAATGCTCGCTTCCGCCCGGATGGCGGAATTCAACGGGGCGGACGGAATCGCAATTGAACTCTGCGATCTCGAACCGGAGCAGAGAACGAAAGAAAATTACCGGCGTCTTATGGACGGCGTGCATCTGCCGTTCATGTTCATCCTCTACCGCAACGACCGCTGGTTCAAAGATGACGACGAAGCCCGTCAGAAATATCTGCTTGAGGCGGCGGAGGCCGGCGCGGAAGTCATCGATGTGATGGGCGATCTCTATGATCCGTCGCAATATGAGCTGACCCGCAATCCCGAGGCGATCCGGAAACAGATGACGCTTATTGATCAGATCCATGAACGCGGGGCGAAAGTGATCATGTCTTCGCACATGTCCGGAGATTTCCGGACCGCGGAGCAGGTGCTCGAACATCTGCGTCAGCAGTCCGCCCGCGGAGCCGACATTCTGAAGATCGTCACCAGAGCCAATACCGAAGATGAGCTCGCCGAAGTGATCCGGACAACGATGATTCTCAACAAGGAGCTTGACAAGCCGTTCGTGCATCTCTGCAACGGTTCCTGCAGCCGTCTGCACCGCTTTGTCGGTCCCAAGCTCGGTTCCGCGATCGCATTCGCTGTGAACGATTACAACAAACCGAGTCTGCTTTACGGACAGCCGACCATCCGCTCGCTCAAAACGGTGATTGAAGCCATTCCGTGGCATATAGACGACGTTCAGAAATAACGTCTTACGTCCCGCGGAATTTTTTCTGAAGAAATTTCCGGCGGGACGATTTTTTTGCCGTTTCCTGAATCTGTTCCGGCGTGCTGTGCGCCAGCCGGAAAATTTCTGCGTCGGACAGCCGCAGCAGAACGGGGAGGGGGGTCAATCCCGCGTTCCGCAGGTTTTCCGACGCCCGTGCAAGACGGAGCCGTATCTGTATTTCTCTCAGCAGAATCAGCATCGGGAAAATCAGCGGCGCATACCAGGCGTCTGTTCCCAGTGCGGCCAGAACCGGAGAGAGGGCGAGTCCGCCGAAGAACAGAAGCGGAAGATACCGGTTCCGGAACAGATTTCCGGCGTTTCGCCGGAATGCGGAGCGGCTCATCTGACACGGAAAATATTCTTCGTATGCCGAGCCGGGGAAGGGGATGCGCACGGCGTGGATCATCTCATGTGCGAGCGTTTCGGCGGCGTCGTATCCCAGCCGGCGCCGTTTGCGGATGAAACCGCCGTGCAGAAAAACGAGCGGGAGCAGCCCGTCCGCTTCCAGCAGAATTCCGGCGGAGAGAAAGCCTGTCCGGGCGGCGGAGTACCAGGCGGGAACCCAGCCGGCGCGGAAACGGAACTTTTCCCAGGTCAAATTTTCCGCCTCTTCCCGGAGGGCGGAGGGGATTTCCGGCGAGTCTGCAATCAGCACTTGAAAAGCCCGGTCAGCGGAGATTCCGTCCAGCTCCTGTTCAAGGCGGGCGATCCGTTCAGCAAACGCTTCGGGCGTTTCTCCGGATGCGGGGAAGAGCCCGGCGGAGTCGAGCTCGTCCGGCGTGCATGAGGAAAAAGATTTGCGCTGATTCCGCATCATGGAACCGGCAGGGACACGACGGTGACGATTCTCTGATAGAGTGCGACGATGCCGCGTCCGATCGGTCCGAACGATCCGCCACCGGCGGACAGCGAGAAGACCGATGCCGAAGCGGCGAAAACGAGCGGAAGAATGGAGCAGATCAGAATTGTGTACTCCAAGAGAATGCTCCGTTTTCTGACAATCCGCCGCTTCATTTGCCCTGACTCCAGAACCAGTTGAGCACGGGGTCGCCCGGCAGCCCTTCCGCAAGGATTCTGCTGCGGATCCGTTGCGTTTCGCGGAGTTTCAGCGGGTCGTAACTTTCCGTGAGTTCCTGCTGTTTCAGGCGGAAGCGTTTCCACGCGGCGGCATAGGCCAGCATCTCCTGGGAGGAGACGGAGGAGGGGGGGGCGAAGTAGAAGTATGCCGCTTTCGCCGCGAAGTAGACGCGCGTTCCGGCGGAGGATTCCGCAATCCGGTTCAGTGCGGCGAGCATGGAGGCGCGGCATTCGAGAAGTTCCGTGCAGCGTTTGTGCAGACGCTGCACGGCGTCCTGCCGCATCCAGCGGTTCTGCGGAAGCCGGAGCCAGAGCAGCGTCTCTTCCGCCGCAAAGTAGAGCGTGCGGAGGCTGATGCACTCCGGATAGAAATCCAGACTGGATACAATGTCATCGGAATAGATGTTGGCTGTCTGAATGGTTGACTGCCGGATGATGGAATAGAAGAAGCGGATTCCGAACATCCGGTCGTAGACGTCGCAGGGCGTTTTCCGGCGGGGATTCGGCATATTCTCTTTCAGTTCGTTGAATTGGAACGCCTTGCGGAGTTCCGTTTCATCCGCGAAACGTTTTGCAACAGCGGGAATGTCCTGTTCCCCGAATCCGGCTTTTGCAAGACGGGCGCAGAGAGATTTCAGGCTTTCCGCATGGTCGAGAATATCTTTCTGCCGCTGAATCAGATCATCCCGTTTTTTCATCAGCAGCGGACTGATGAGGCATTCATCGCGTGAGACGAACGGGATTTCTTCCGCGATCCGGTCGAACTGCATAGAGATCAGCGCGGTCTGATTCGCCGCCACGGCGTTGCGGTTTTTCTCAAGTTTTTTCAGAGCCTCCGCAAGGTCTTCCGCATGGACGCGGACACTTCCGGAGGAGAGCGCCTGAAGTTTGTTGATTTCGGAAATCAGCGGATTCAAGGGGACGCCGGGCGTGTTCAGGCGTTCGAGAACGGCCTTCAGTTTATGGAGATTGGCGCTGTTCTTTTCCAGTTCGGCGGTCAGTTTCCGGATTTCCCCGCGGAGCGGATGGAGATATTCCGGTTCCTTTTCGAGCGGACGGAGGGCGGAATTTTTCAGCTCTTTCAGGAAGGAGCACTGGTTTTCCGGGTCGGCGTCCATGGAGACGAGCAGGTGGCGGATGCGGAACTGGAGGTCGAGGAGTTCCTTTGCGTGGCGGACTTCAGCCATGCGTTTATCGACGGTGGCGTCCTCCCAGTTCCAGGCGAAACGGTCATCGCTTTCGAGGCGTCCGAAACATTCGGCGGCGTCCTGCCACTCGGAATTGGTCAGATGCTGTTTGAATTCATTCCAGGCGGCGAATGTTTTCCGGTAGCGGGCGATAGCCTGGAGGTGATCCTGATGATGTTTTTCGTATCTCTGGTAATCGCGTGCGCCGGGCATGGCGTCGAGCATGCGCTGAGCGGCGTTGAAATCGGCGCGGCGCATGTAGAATTCGGCGGCGTTGAGGAGCTGGACGGCCTGCGGGGTGGCGGCGTAGAAAATGCCGAAGAAGAGCAGAATCACGAGAACGGTTCCGCCCATGACGAGCATCTTGCGTCCGATCTGCGAGCGGGCGTGGGGAACGTTGCGGTCAAGGAACGTCATGTCGAAGAACGCAATGGAAATTTCATCGGAGTCCATGAGCATGCGCTCCTGGCGTCCGAGCCGTGCGCCGTTGACGACGGTTCCGTTGACGCTGTCGAGGTCGCGGATCCAGGATTCTCCGTTTTCCGCAATGCGGATTTCCGCATGGAAACGGGAAACGACGTCGTCTTTCAGTACAATGTCGTTGTCGGGATCGGAGCCGATGCGGATGAGATCTTTTTCCAGCCGGACGAGTTCGCCCTCGCGGGGACCGTTACGGAATTCGAGACGGTGGACGTCGCACGGGCGCGATTCGCGCTGTTCCGCCGGTTTGACGAAGAGCTCGCAGTCGCCGATGGAGATGCGGTCGTTCTGTTTGAGCAGAGCATTGGTGATCGTTTTCCCGCGGGAATGAAAGTTTGCTTTTCCGCAAGCTTGAAGGCGGATGTGCCGGGAATCGAGATGAAGTTCCGCCTGATAATCCCCGGCGACGCGGTCTTCGGGGGGAACCACCCAGTCGTTGTCCGGCGCGCGCCCGATTTTTACAATGGAACCGAGCGTGTCGGTTTTTGCGGAGACGATCAGCCGGCCGCGGCAGCGGAATTCGAGAAGATGGATATACGCCCGTTTCTTCTCCTTTTCCGGAGACGGAACCGCACGGCTTTTTCTGAGTTTGCTGAACAGTTTCATCATTCTTCAATCGTCCAAATGTTTTTCATGATTTTCACATGCCGGTGGTCATCCGGCGAGGGGAAGCGGCGGAGGCAGTCGTTGACGATTCGCGTCATCTCCGGCAGATTCTGCGAAGATTGCGCGGTCTGATACGCGAGACAGTTCTGCGAATACCAGACCTGCTGTTTCGTCCGGAAGTCCAGCCAGAGCGGCACGACGGCGTCGATCAGAACCTGATCTTTGGTTTCGTATGCGCGGCAGAGCAGAGTGCGCAGCGCGAAATCAAGGTCGTCCCAGACGGCGACCGCGATGTTTTTGCGGAGTTCGAGCGCGCAGCGCTGAAGAAGGCGGGTCGGGTTGACCTCCATGCGTTTTTCCGGGATCTCCCAGAAATGATCGACCATAGTCGGGGAGACGACGAATGCGCCGAATCTGCGCAGGACCTGCTCGGCGCGCCAGAAGTGGTTGACGGGGACTTCACGCAGCAGAACAAGTTCCTTGTCCTGATAGCGCATGTAGCTGGCGTATCCCTGCCAGCGGATTTTTTTGTCGATGCGCATGTAGGATACGCTGTAATAGGGGAACCCGCTTTCGGACGGCCGGTAGAAATCCTGTTCCGGATCGCTGAGGAAGGCGAAGCCGTTCTGTTCGGAAACGCGCTTGCGCCAGTCGTCGAAACTTTTCCTGCGTGTCGTGCGGAAACCGTCGGGGAGCGGGTTGACGGTGAAGACAATATGAAACGGAACGTCCATGTTTCTGCCGAGGGCGGTCATGATCTCGCAGTTGTTGCCGTCGACGCGTTGGACGGTTGCTGCGGTTTTGGGAAAATAGACGAGGCATTTCCCGAACGGTTCAATTTCGGTGCGGATTTCGCCGTCGTTGTAGTGTCCGGAAACTTCGCCGGGCCATGTCAGCGGATTTTCCTGTTCAAAAACGGTGTAGGCGTAAGCGCCCGCAATGATGCAGACGAAAAGGAGGACTCCCGAGACGAGCACAAATTTGCGCCGCCGTTTTTCGCTGCGGCTGAAGGACCGGAGTTCGTCGAGTTCAGCGGGGGAGGCATAACGGGTGTGTGCGCCGTCTGCGGGAGTACCCCCGGCGGTCGCCTCTTCGGTCAGTTCCTCGGTCGCCTCTTCGGATTCGGCTGCAGCGGGATCGGCGGAGGCGTCGGGCTCGAGAACGAACGAGAGCTCTTTCCCGATGCGGACGTCCGCTCCGGGGGAGAGCATGACGCTCTGGCCGCCGTGAAATTCTTCTCCGTTGACCCATGCGGATTCGGTTCCGTGGACGAGCAGGAGGACATCGGCGCCGAGCTGGGGCATGAGGGTGACGTGTTCCGGCGCGATGTCTTCGCCGCCGGGACGGATGTCGGCGGTCTTTGCGCGTCCGATTTTCGTTCCGGCGCCGTTGACGGCAAAGACGCGTCCGGAAAGTTCGCCGGAGATGAAGCGGATTCTGTATTTAGACGGCATATTGTTCATGTCGGCCTCCTCAGAACAGGGGAACACCGGCTTCCTTCATCTTGAGGAAGACCGGAGTCAGGATTGTGATAAAAACCGCGGGAAGGATGAAGAGCGCCATGGGGAGCAGCATGAGCGACGGCGCACGCTGCGCTTTGCATTCGGCGAGAGCGAACCGCGCCTTTCGCATCTCTTCGCCCTGAATTTCCATCGTTTCCGTGAGAGGCGCTCCGAGTTCGGTTCCCAGGGCGACTGCGGCGGCGAAGGAGGTGAACTCCTTGATCTGAATGCGGTCCGCCATGTTCTGGAGCGCGGCGGTGCGGATTACCCCGAGCTCCATTTCGCGGAGCATCTGCGAATACTCCTCCGTCAGCGGACCTGAAACGCCGAGTTTGACGTAGAAGCGGACCGCCGCGGTGAAATCGAGTCCGCCGCGCATGGCGGAAGCGATCAGGTCGATGGAGTAGGGAATTGCGCGCAGGATTGCAAGCTGCCGCTGCTGCGCGAGGTTGCCGATGGTGATTCCGGGCAGAGCCCAGCCGACCAGTGCGCCGATCGCACCGGCAATCGGGATGGAGATGCGGTTTTCCTCATCCGTCAGCAGCATGGCGATTCCTCCTGCAAGCAGCGCAAACAGCGTGAGCAGGAGCGCCTGAACGCAGTAGACTGTGCCGGGCGTGAGATTGAGTCCGGCAAAATGAAGCTTCTTCTGAAGCGTGATGCTGTGTCCGGCGAAAAGTTTCCGGAAGAAGGTTCCGAAGCCTAGCGTTTCCATAAAGTCCGCCATGGGGTTGAGCAGACGGAACAGCGGGGGCAGGGAGGCGTCGCCGGATTTCTTCTTCTCGGTCCGGTCGTCCAGAACGAGAAAATAGAGCGCCGGAAGCACGATTGCCATGAATGTCAGCGAATGGATGATGAACTGTTTCATGCGTCACACCTCAATGTTTACAATGGAACGGATGACGAAATAGCCGATGAGTTCAAGGGTCAGCATGACGCCGATTGCGCACCATCCGACAGTCGTCTGCACCATCGGCAGCATCAGATCGTTGTTGATGAAGAAGAGCAGCAGGAACGCAACCAGCGGAGCGAGCGACATTGCGAGCGCTTCGAAGCGCCCCTGCGCCGTCAGGGCGCGGAGCTTCTGCTGAAACTCGGTGCGTCCGCGGATCATCTGCGTGATCTTTCCGAGAACATCCGCCATGCTTCCGCCCGACTGCGCGGTCAGACGGATTGAAACGATCAGCAGCTGAAGATCTTCGCAGGGCAGACGGTTGTACATGCGCTGCAGCGCCTCCGCGAGTTCAAGACCGAGACGGTATTCGCGGATGACGATCATCAGTTCCTCTTTCATCGGGCCTTCGCAGCGGCGTGAGAAGACTTCGAGGGCCTGCGGGAGAGCCTGTCCGGCGCGCAGCCCGCTGGTCAGCCCGAGCGCGAGATCGAGAATGCTGTTTTCAAATTCGAGCGCCCGTTTGCGCGCCCTTCCGTTGAAGTAAAGCCACGGCGCCGCCATTCCCGCGAGAAACAGAACCGACGTCGCGGGAATGATGATGCGCAGATCGTAGACCTGGCAGAAGACGAGGATTGCAATCAGCAATCCCGAAAGCAGGGTTCCGACAGAGAGCTGGAGCTGCTGAAGTGTGGTGCGCCGGATAAAATAATAGATATTGTTCGCTGCTCCGTCGGAGTCCTGTTCCTTGAGCTTGCGGTCGGCGTGCTCCAGAGTGAAGGATTGCACGAGCGAAATGACGATGTATACCAGCATCGCAACCGCCGCGAGCACCAGCAGGTAGAGACCGTATCGCTGCAGAACTGAAACTGAATTCATGCGCCGCCTCCTTATCCTTCCGGCACGAAGACCGACATGTCCAGTTCGAGGTCGCCTGCCTGGCGCAGCTCGTCGACGAAGGTCGGAATGTTGCCTGTTGCGGTGTGGCGGCCGATGACGTGGAAGTTCTCGTCAAATCCTTCCTGCTCGAACGTGAAGATGTCCTGAAGCAGAATGGTGTTGCCTTCGCGTCCGGTCACTTCGGAGATTTTTACGATTTTGCGGGAACCGTCGGGCAGACGGGTCTGCTGGACGATCAGGTGGATTGCGGATGCAATCTGTTCGCGGATTGCGGCGGAGGGCAGTTCAAAACCGGCCATCATCACCATGTTTTCGAGACGCGACAGAGCGTCGCGCGGATTGTTCGCGTGACAGGTGGTCATGGAGCCGTCGTGTCCGGTGTTCATCGCCTGGAGCATGTCGAGCGCTTCGGCGCCGCGGCACTCGCCGACGATGATGCGGTCGGGGCGCATTCGGAGCGTATTGACGACGAGGTCGCGGATTGTGATGCGCCCCTGTCCTTCGACGTTCGCGGGTCGCGCCTCAAGACGGCAGAGGTTTTCGTGCGAAAGTCTCAGTTCCGCCGAGTCTTCCACGGTGATGATGCGTTCCTTTTCGGGAATGAACTGCGAGAGAATGTTCAGCAGAGTCGTTTTTCCCGAGCCTGTGCCGCCGGAAACGAGAATGTTGCGGCGTGCGCGCACCGCTTCCCGGAGGAAGAGTGCCATCGGTTTTGTCAGACTGCCGAATTTGATCAGATCGTCGTCGGTCAGTTTTTTCGAGGCGAACTTTCGGATTGTGACGAGCGAGCCGTCGAGCGCGAGCGGAGGAATGACGGCGTTTACGCGGGAGCCGTCTTCCAGACGTGCATCGACCATCGGGGAGGCGGCGTCGATGTGGCGTCCCAGCGGTTCGACGATGCGCTGAATAATCGCCTGCAGATGAGATTCGCTGTTGAATTTTGCCGCCGAACGGTAGAGAAGCCCCTTGCTTTCGATGAAGAGATTGTCGGGACCGTTGATCATGATTTCCGAAATGCTCCCGTCGCGCAGAAGCGGAGAGAGGGGGCCGAGCCCGATCAGGTCGTCCAGCAGAATCTGACGGAACTGGTCGAGCTTGACCGAAGAGGGAATTTCGTGACGGATTTCGCGCAGAATCTGATCGACGGCGTCCGCCACTTTCGGGCGCATTTCGCTGTTTGAAATTTCCTTTGCCGCGGCGTCGATGTTGAGCAGTTCGAGCACGCGCGTCTGCACCCGTTTTGCGAGCGTCAGCATGGAGCTGCTGTAGAGTTCGGCGAGCGATTCCTGGGCGGAGTAGAGCGGAAGATTCCGTTGAGTCTGCGTTTTCTCCGTTCTGACCGGCGGTTCCGTTTTTGCCGGAGCCGTCGTGCGGGGGAGGGGGGCGGCCTGCGCGTCCTCTGTCTTCTCCAGCACCAGATCCGTCTCTCCGATCTGAATGGTGTCGCCGATGCAAAGCGGGGTGCGCTGCGCAATGGCGCGCCCGTTTACGCGGGTTCCGGTCCGGCTGGAAAGATCGATGATGAAGACGTTTTCGCCGTCCGAAACAATCTCCGCATGGCGGCGGGAGACTTTTTTGTCCGGGATGCAGAACCCGGAAGACTCGGAACGCCCGATTGTGAGCGGTGTGTCCGCCGTCAGCTCAAGCGTCCTGCCTTTTTCTTTCCCGGTTGTGATTTTCAGCATCATCATGGAAGAGCCTCACCACGTAAACATTTTGAGGAACCAGTTGCGTTTTTCGCGGTCATGCACTTTTTTGTCTTTCGCGCGGACGGATTCGGAAACGGTCTTTTCGAGGTTTGCCGTCTGGGCGGAGGGTTTTTCCGTCATGTCCGCTTTCCTGGCGGCGATCTGCGGGCAGACGAGGATGAGAATCTGGAATTCTTCTCCGATGTCCTCTTGACCGGCCATGAACCAGTTGATCACGGGGACATGACGCAGAAATGCATAGCCGTTGTTGCTGGCGGAATAGGCGGATTCCTTCTGTCCCGCAATGACCGCCGTTTTATTGAGCGGGCAGAGAATGACGCTTTTCGTTTTTGTCTTGCGCTGGAGATAGTCGTCATTCTGTTTGACGGGAGCGAGGCTTTTTTCGAGTTCAAGTTCGAGACGGACCAGGTCAGCGCGGACGAGTCCTCCTCGGACTTTGAGTTTCAGCCCGTAGTCGATCTCCTTGATTTCCGCGACGTCCTTGTTGACGACTTTGACGCTCAGCGTTCCGCCGTTTTCATAGGAGGCGGCTTCCGCCGCGTTGCTGGTCAGCGTGAGATGTCCGGCGTCGCGGAAGTCGGCGATTCCGTTGTTCCCGAGGAAAACGAGCGTGCCTTTGAGGTTTGTGTTGAAGTTTGAATAAACTCCGGTTCCGCTGTTTCCGGAGACGTCTTCCGGGAATGCTCCGGAGAGCGCCCGGAACCATGCGATCAGATTCCATGAAAGAACGGTTCCGTCCGCGGAGGAGTTGCCGAGATATTCCAGCTGGGTGCGGGTGACGCCGATAAAGACGACACCGACATCAAGCTGAGTGTCCGCGACGTTCAGATCGGTTTCCACCCTGAGCGAGTTGCCGTTCCATTCCGGCCGGAGCCAGTTCTGCGAGGCGAGAATGCGTTTGACGGAGGCGACGTCTTCGTCGCAGAGCAGGTATCCGGAGACGGTCAGCACGCCGTTTCCCGCCTGGAGCCTGAGCTGCCCGGGCTGTTCCGGAGAGACGGCGTCCACAACTTTGTAGCCGGCGGATTCGAGTTCTTTTCTCAGCTCTGCGAAAAGAACGGGTCCTGCGCGGAAGACGACGTAGTTGCGGCAGTCGTTTTCATAACGGCGCATGACGCGGCGGAAATACTCCCAGTGTCCGGGCTTGGTGATCTCCCCGCGCAGAGCGAGAACGTTGTCCGAAAGTTCAACGCCGATTTCGGGAAGGTCGCTGAGTTCGCGGCAGAGTTCGCGGTAAAGCGGCATGACGGAACTGGAGACGGTGATGCGGAACTCCTTGTTCATTCCCGGCATGGAGACGGTGACGACCGCGTTCCCGGCTGTCACTCCCTCTATGTCGAAGGAGCGTCCGGAGGCGTTGGCGATCCGGACATTTTCCGTGCTGGATTTGTACTGAGTGACCGGGAACGGCATTTCAATTCTGCGCACTTCTCCGGTGGCGACGGAGAGGCTTTCCGGGGGCAGCGAGACAATGCCGCCATCCGGGGAGGGCGCGGCATCCGCGGCGGCCAGAACTCCCGCCGCAAAAAACAGAGACAGGAAAAAGCGTTTCATTTTGAACCTCAGCGGTGATCTTTGTTGGGGATTTCAGGCAGTTCCGCCGACGCGAGTCCCTTGCGGATTCTGGCGAATGTTCCGGCATTGACCACGCCGCCGTCCTTGCGGTTGAGCGCGACGGAGTCGTTGCGTTTGCGGAGAACCGGATAGAGCTCGGATTCGCGCTGCGCCGCAATCAGAATCATCGCCTGCTGCGGGGGGAGCGAAACGAAAATCGTGCCGCTGGAGCTTCCGCTTTCGCGGAACGAACCGCGTTCGTTTGCAATTCCGATGACCCGGACGCAGGGGAGGAGAACGGAAGTTTCGCGTGTCTCGTTCACCTTGACGCCGGAGCCGTCGCTGACTTTCATGTCCTTGTCCATGACGACCTCTTTGCCGACGTAGGTGGAGATAATCGCGATTTCATCATCCGGCATGAGCATTTTGACGAGCGCGGGGTCGGAGAACGTGACGGGGATGGTCCATTCGCCCTGACGCGCACAGTCACTGAGCGTCGCCTGCGCGCGGATGTCCGTCATGAGAATGTATTCGTCCTCGGAGACCGCGTGGGGGAGCAGCTGACCGTAAGCCAGACTCACATTCTCCCAGAGCAGCGCGTTTTTCGGAACCGCCGATTTGGGGATGTCCTTGTAGGTGAGCGCGCCCTGCGAAAGCTCGTCGTTGGCGTCGAGATCCCGCGCGGCGACGACGACGGAGACTTTGGCTTCCGTTTCCGTTTTCTCTTTTTCAAACAGAAGTTTGCTGACGAAATAGACTGCGGCCAGTCCCAGCATGACCGAGACGATCAGAGGTATGATATTTTTCACTTTTTTCTCCTGTGACAAGTTGCATGAATTCATTCCGGAACGGCAATAATTTACTTCCCGGAAACGGGTTTGTCAAGGAATTTTGCATGGAGTCCGCCTAAATAAAACAGATTTTTTCTTTCTCCGCTTGAACTTTTGATACTCAATGGTATCTTTAGGTACACCAGAGAGGAAAGGTACCGGAAATGTCTCCGAAACGGAAAGTTGTCATCATCGGCGCAGGTCCCGCAGGACTGACTGCGGGCTATGTCCTGCTGAAGCAGTCCGATCGTTTCGACGTGGCGATTCTGGAAGAGGAGAGCACGGTCGGCGGAATTTCGCGGACGGTCAATCACGACGGAAACCGCATGGATCTGGGCGGACACCGTTTCTTCTCGAAAGTCCCCGAAGTGAATGCGCTTTGGGAGGAGCTTCTGCCGCTTCAGGGCGCGCCTTCCTTTGACGACCGGATCACCGGACGCCGTGTCCCGCTCGCCGCAAACGGGCCGGACCCTGAAAAATCAGATGAGGTGATGCTTTCGCGCCGCCGCGTTTCGCGGATTTTCCATCGCGGACGCTTTTTCGACTATCCGGTGAAAATGAATTTCGCGACGATCCGCGGCATGGGGCTGGCTGTGACGTTTGCCGCCGGCTGCAGCTGGCTGAAGTCGGTCCTGCGCAAACTGCCGGAGACTTCACTCGAAAATTTCTACATCAACCGCTTCGGGCGGAAACTCTATTCCATGTTTTTTGAAGGCTACACGGAGAAGCTCTGGGGGCGCCATCCGCGTTCCATCTCCGCCGACTGGGGAGCTCAGCGCGTCAAAGGCCTTTCCATCTGCGCCGTGCTCCGCGACATCTTCCGGAAGCTGCTCCCCGCGGGGGCGTGTCCGGGGAAAGTGGAAACATCGCTGATCGAGGAGTTCCATTACCCGAAATTCGGTCCAGGGCAGCTCTGGGTGACCGCCGCGAAACGTTTTGAAGCGATGGGCGGGCGCATCATCATGAATTGCCGCGCGGAGAAAATCCGCGTGGAGAACGGACGCGTCGTTCAGGTGACGGCTTCGCGGAGCGGCGAAACGCTGGAGTTCGCTCCGGATGTCCTTCTCTCCTCCATGCCGCTGAAAGACCTCGCCGCCGGGATGAATGATATTCCCGCGTCCGTTTCGGAAATTGCGGCGGGGCTTCCTTACCGCGACTTCGTCACGGTCGGACTGCTTGTCGACCGTTTGAACCTGAAGAACGAGACGAAGCTGAAAACGTTGAACAACATCATTCCGGATTGCTGGATTTACGTCCAGGACAGCGGCGTGAAGCTCGGGCGGATCCAGATCTTCAACAACTGGTCGCCGTATCTGCTCCGGGATCCGGAGCGTTCGGTCTGGCTCGGACTTGAATATTTCTGCCGGGAAGACGACGATTGCTGGAATCTCTCCGCGGAGCTCTGGAAGCGGAAAGGAATTTCGGAACTGGTTTCAATGGGCGTGCTTTCCGCGGACGCCGCCGTTTCCGATTTCCATGTGGAGAAGGTCCGCAAGGCGTATCCCGCCTATTTCGACACATACTCCCGGATTGACGGGCTGATTCATTATTTGAATTCGATTGAAAACCTTTACTGCATCGGCCGCAACGGCCAGCACCGTTACAACAACATGGATCACAGCATGGCGACCGCCTTTGAAGCCGTGCGTCACATCCTGCACGGCGGAGAGAAAACCGCTGTCTGGAATGTGAACACGGAGCGGGAATACCACGAAGAGCGCGGGTGATCGGCGCCGGTTATTCTTCCGGCAGACAAATGCAGACTTCGAGCGAGGAATACGCCTGGTCGAGAAGTTCGCGCATGTCGCCGAGAAGGGCTTCCTCCTCTTCAATCCGCGGAATCTTTGCGGCAACCGAGGGAGACGGCGGAGCAAAAACCGTGCAGCTGTCCGGCTGAGGTTCAATCGAGGTCTGGAAGGTGCCGAGTTCTTCCGCACGGCGGATCGTTTCCAGCTTGTCGAGTCCGCAGAGCGGACGTATGACGACGAATTCCGCGGCATTGTTGATTGTGCCCAGATTGATGACCGTCTGGCTGGCGACCTGTCCGACCGATTCTCCGGTGACGATGCCGTAAAGATGTTTGCGGTAGCAGAGCATGTTTGCAATGCGCATCATGTAGCGGCGGTAGAGAACCGTGCGGAACTTCGGGTTGCAGACGTCGCGGATTTTCTTCTGGATTTCCGAAAAATTGCAGGCGTAAAGCGTGCCGGGCTTCTGGTGTTTGTTCAGAATCGCGGCGAGACGCTTCACCTTGTCCAGCGATTCCATCGGCGTGTACGGGTAGCTGTGGAAGGTGAGGTAGTCGACGTGGCAGCCGCGGTTCATGATCATTTTGCATGCGACGGGGGAGTCGATGCCGCCCGAAAGGAGGGCGAGAACGGGGCTGTTGCTGCCGACGGGGAGACCGCCCGCGCCGTTGTAGGAGGTGTAGTAGACCATTGCGTTCACGTCGCGGACTTCGACGCCGACAGTCACTTCCGCTCCGGTCAGGTCGACTTTCAGACGGGCGGCGCCGAACATCTCTTCGATTTTGGTCGCGACTGCGATCTCAATGTCTTTGGAGCGGAGCGGGAATGTTTTGTCGCTGCGGCGCGCGCGGACGCGGAAGCGGACTTTTTCTTTTTTGGCGAGTACCGGATCGAAGTAATCGTGGATGCTGGCGGCGACAAGGCCGTTGATTTCATCCATGTCCGGTTTGCACTCAAGAGCGGGGGAGAAGGATTCCAGACCGGAACAGCGGCGGAGTCCCTCTCCGATGACCGCGAGTTCCTCCTCCGTGAACATGGAGTCGTCTTTCTTGCGGATGTAGATGCGTCCGCGCACGCGGATGTAGCGGAGCGTGTCGAGCTTGGCGCACTGGTACTTGAGGTTGTCGATGAGTTTGTTTTCAAACATGGTCCGGTTGTCGCCTTTTGTGGCGATTTCGTGATACCGGCAGATGATGCTGTTGTACATGGTTTTCCTCGCAGGAAAAGAAAAAGCGGGAACTCCGATCTCTCCGGAGTTCCCGCGAATGATGCATTGCTGCTTACTTCTCGATTTCGTCGAGAGCGGCTTTGCGGCTCAGACGGATCTTGCCGGAGCGGTCGATGTCGATCACCTTGACGGTGATGTAGTCGCCTTCCTTGCAGATGTCGGAGACCTGGTTGACACGGTAGTTCGCCATCTCGGAGATGTGGAGAAGTCCGTCCTGTCCGGGCAGAATCTCGACGAACGCGCCGAAGTCGCGGACCGTCTTGACGAGACCGCGGTAGACCTTGCCGATTTCGGCTTCGGCCGTGTAGGAGAGCACGCGGCGTTTGACGTCTTCGAGGGCGGTTTTGTTCTTGGCGAGAATGCTGACGGAGCCGTCGTCCTGGATATCGACCTGAGCGCCGGTGACCTCGCAGATTTCCTTGATGTTCTTTCCGCCGGTTCCGATGAGAGCACCGATCTTGTCGGGGTTGATCTTCATGACGGTCATCTGCGGAGCGTTCGGGCTGACTTCCGCACGCGGAGCCGGGATGCAGTCGGTGACGACCTTCATGATTTTCTCGCGCGCTTCCTTGTTCTGATCCATGGCGCGGACGAGCGTGTCGATCGGGATGCCGGGGAGCTTGAGGTCGAGCTGGAAGCCCGTAATGCCCTTCTTGCTGCCGCAGACCTTGAAGTCCATGTCGCCGAAGTGGTCTTCCGCGCCGATGATGTCGGTGAGGATCAGCTCTTTGCCGGTTTCATCCGTGACGAGTCCGCAGGAGATGCCGACCACCGGGGAAGTGATGGGCACGCCCGCATCCATCAGCGCGAGAGTTGCGCCGCAGACGGACGCCATCGAAGTGGAGCCGTTGGATGCCATGATTTCGGAGACGCAGCGGACGGTGTACGGGAAGTCCGCGGGGACGACTTGTGCGACGGAACGTTCGGCGAGGTTGCCGTGTCCGATTTCGCGGCGGCCGGGACCCGTGACTTTGCCGACTTCTCCGACCGAGTAGTTCGGGAAGTTGTAGTGCAGATAGAATTTCTTGCTGTCGTTGGAGCCGCAGACATTGTCGTACTCCTGAGCGTCCTGAGGTCCGCCGAGGGTCGCGACGACGAGCGCCTGTGTTTCGCCGCGCTGGAAGAGGCCTGTTCCGTGAACCACGGGGAGTACGCCGACTTCAGCGGAGAGCGGGCGGATGTCGGTGATGCCGCGTCCGTCCATGCGTTTATGCTTGTCGAGAATTGCGGAGCGGACCGCCTTCTGAACGCGCTTGTCGAAGCCCATCTTGACGATGAATTCAAAATCTTCGCCGAGGGTTTCTTCAAATTTCGGCTTGAGGTCTTCCAGCACTTTTGCAAGGACGACGTCGAGAGCCTTGCCGCGCTCTTCCTTGCCCGGGAGGAACGCCGCGTCTTCGAGCGTTGCTCCGCAGGATTCTTCGATCGCAGCCATGACTTCGGCGGGGACGAGGTGCAGTTCCGGAGTCTTTTTCGTGCGTCCGGCCTTTTCCGCGAGTTCGCGCTGGGCGGCGCACTGTCTCTTGATGATGTCGTTCGCAAAATACATGGCGTCGGCGAGGAGCTTTTCGGAGCATTCCTTCGCTTCGCCTTCGATCATGATGACCTGGTCTTCCTTGCCGGAGTAGACGAGTTCGATTTCGCTCTTCTTCATCTCTTCGACGGTCGGGTTCGCGATGAACTGTCCGTCGATATAGCCGACGCGAACCGCGCCGACGGGGCCCTGGTAGGGGAGGTCGGAGAGGCAGAGCGCGGCGGAAGCGCCGAGCATGAAGAGGGTGTCCGCGTCATGTTCGCCGTCATAGGAGAGAACGAGACCGTAGACCTGGACTTCATCGAAGAAACCTTCGGGGAAGAGCGGGCGGATCGGACGGTCGGTCATGCGCATCGTCAGAATTTCTTTGTCGGTGGGACGGCCTTCGCGCTTGATGAATCCGCCGGGGAAGCGTCCTGCCGCGGAGAATTTTTCGCGGTAGTCGACCTGAAGCGGGAAGAAGTCCGCGCCTTTTCGGGCGGGACCGGAGCAGACGGCTGCGAGGACGCAGGTGTCGCCCATGCGGACGACGCAGGAACCGTTGGCGAGGTGAGCGAGTTTTCCGGCGGAGATTTCCATTGTCTTTCCGGCGGAGAGCTCCATAGAAACTTTTGTTTCCATTGTGGATACATTCTTTCTGTTGTTTGCGGCGAAATTTAATCGGCTGCCGCGGTTGCAGTTGTAACAGCAGAATGCCTAACCGGACTTAGGATTGTTGCGGAATCGCGGTATCGGCTTCCGGATTTCTCCGGGAGGCGGTACCGACCGAATTCCACATGACAATCGGTACTTGATCCGGTACAGACAGTCTGATGGGCCGGGACTTCCCCGACAATAACAATATAAACCGTTATTGCGGAAATTCAAGCGGAAATAAAAAATATCCCCGCTGTTTTTGCTGCGGGGACATGCGTTTGTGCGGACGGATCAGTGGAAGTTCATGCCGCCGTTGATGTCGAGGCAGAGGCCCGTGAGGTAGCGTCCGCCCTCTCCGGCGAGGAATGCCGCCGCGAGCCCGACGTCGCGGGTTTTGCCGAGTCCCAGCGGAACCGTCTTGGCAAGCTTGGCAACTCCTTCCGCACCGTGAGTCTGGAAGAGCAGTTCCGTTTCGATGATTCCCGGGGCGATGGCGTTGACCGTGATGTTGTACGGCGCTCCGGTCCGCGCGAGCGTGCGGGTGACTCCGAGGATTCCGGCTTTCGTTGCCGCATAGTGGACATGACCGAACAGCGCGCCGCGGTGGGCGACGATGGAGGACATGTTGATGATGCGTCCGCTCTTCTGCTCCCGCATGATTTCCATGGCGGATTTGCACATGAGGAACAGACTCTTCAGGTTGGTCTGAATGATGAAATCCCAGTCCGCTTCCGATGTCTCGAAAATATCCTGCGCTTTGGTGGTTCCGGCGTTGTTGACGAGAATGTCGAGGCGCCCGAATTCGGATTTGACGAAATCGAAGAGTTTCTTCACCTCCTCCGCCTTTCCGACATCGGCCTGGAACGGAACGGCGGTTCCGCCTTTCGCGCGGATTTCATCGCAGATGCTCTGCGCGTGCGCCGTATCGGTGCGGTAGTTTGCGATGACGGATGCGCCTTTTTCCGCGAGCACTTCCGCAATGCCGCGTCCGAGTCCGCGCGAAGCTCCGGTCACAAGAGCGATTTTCCCTTCAAGATCCTTCATGATGTCCTCCGTGAAGTTGAGTTTGCTCAAATACTTTACCCGCGGAACGGATGAAATGCAATCGGAAAACGACATGCTTTTTCATAAAAAGAACGCCATGTTCATAATATGAAAGAACCGGCGGCGTTCCGTTCGCAAGGAGAACTTACAGCGCGTCGGCGAGTCCAAGAAGGTACGGCGGGATGACGGCGGCGATCCGTCCGCACTCCTCTTCCAGAATTCCCGGACGGCTCAGGAAGGAGACGGTTCCCGCGAGCGCGCCGTTTTTGCGCACGGGAAACGAGAGCGTGTCGAACGGGTGCGCGGCGTCTTTTTCCGTCTGCCCGCGGATGAAGGAAAAGCCGTTTCGCAGGTAAAATGCGCGGTTTTCGGAAAATGCGTCCCGGTCGAGCGGATGCAGAATGCGGTTCAGTTCTTTCTCCGCGCTTTCCGCAAGGAAAATCGTGCTGACGGTTGCGATTTCCCCGAGCTGTGAGCGGAACCCCGGTTCGGAGAACCGGAGCTGTTCCGAACGGCATTGGGCGGTGCTGACATTGACGAATTCGTCGCCGTCCCGCACGGAGAATTTGACGGAGAAGCCGATGCGGTTCGCGATACGGTTCATGAACGGCTGAAGATGTCTGTATCTTTCAAGATGAAAGCGCACTTTTTCCGCGACGCTGTTCACGCCCGGCGCGATGTTGTAGAGATTTCCGGAGCATTTTTCGAGCCAGCCGCGCCTGAGGAGCGTCGTTGCGATGCGGTAGCAGCTCGCCTGGGCGATTCCGAGATTCCGCTGGAGTTCGGGCAGACTCACCGCGCCGCGGCTTGCGCCGATGTATTCCAGGACGTCAAGCGCCTTTTCCAGAATCGGCACTGTGTTTTTCGCTTCCATTCTCTTCTCCGGCTTCGTTTTTTTTCATAATATAAATGATGGAGAGAGAATTGTCAAGATTTCCTTTTCGTCTCCTTGCTTTTTATGATGGGAGTGCTATTTTAAAATATGAATCACATGTATTCAATACAGAATAAAACAAGGAGTCTGACAATGAAGCTTGGACTGATGCTTCCGGTGAAGCCGGACATGCAGTGGAAACTGGCGTCGCAGCTGGGCGTGAAGTACGCGGTCGTCAAAGCCGCGCCGGAACTGAGCGGTCTGCCCGATCCTTCGGATTTCAACGCTCTGAAAACAGTTCGCGACCGCTTTGCCGCCGCCGGATTCGAACTCTATGCGCTGGAGGGCGATGAATTCGACATGACGCGCATCAAGCTCGGGCTTCCCGGACGCGACGAGGATCTGGAAAGGTACCGCAGAATGCTGTCGAATATGGGGCGTCTCGGGCTGAAACTGCTCTGTTACAACTTTATGGCGGGCGTGGGCTGGTACCGTTCCCGCATGGATCTTCCGGAGCGCGGCGGAGCCCTCACGAGCGGTTTTGACATCCGTGAAGCGGAGGATCTCCCGGAGCGCCTTTCCCCTGAAAAGCTCTGGGAAAACTACGAGTATTTCATCCGCGCGGTTATCCCCGCGGCTGAGGAGGCCGGCGTCCGGATGGGACTTCACCCCGATGATCCCCCGATTCCGCGTCTGCTCGGCTACTCGCGCATCTTCATTTCCGCCGATGCGTATCGCCGCGCGATGAGTCTGGTTGACAGTCCCGCGCATTCGATTACGTTCTGCCAGGCGACGTTTCGCGCGATGGGTGAAGATGTTTTTGCGCTTCTGCGTGAATTCAAGGACCGGGTTGCGTTTCTGCATTTCCGCGACATCACGGGCACGAAGACCTGTTTCCGCGAGACGTTCCACGACAACGGACCTACGGATATGGCGGCTCTGCTCCGCACGGCATCGGAGACGGCACCGGATTGTCTGATCCGTCCGGATCACACCCCCGCGATGGCGGGTGAAACGGTGAACACCGGCTACACGATGCTCGGGAACCTGTTTGCGGTCGGTTACATCCGCGGCATCATGGATGCCCTGAGTTCCAGATAAATTCCTGTTCTGCCCAATGAGTCTTTTTCTGCACAATTCTGCTTGCAAATTGTGCGGAAAGATTCATTCCGCCGTCAGTTCGGGGAGGAACGGGGGACGGAAACAGCAGAAACGTGAGGTCGAAGTGAGCGGTTTTTCCGCGGAGGCGAAGTCAATGCGGAAAACTTCGCGGAACGAACCTTCGTAACAGCAGAGTGCAATTTCAAGAACGGAATCCGAAACCCAGGCGGCGCTTGCGGCGGTGCGGCGGAGATAGGGATCGTTCAGCTGAAGAAGATTGTCGCAGTTGAATCCGAATCCGGCGTGCAGCTTCTCTTCTCCGTTTTTCGAATGGAAAATGAGCGTGCAGTCTTTGTCGCCGAAGGATATGGCGGCATCGGTGACTCCGGCGGCGTTCGGACGGAATTTCCAGGCGGCGGGGGCGTGACGGGGCGTCAGGTCGCCGGAGGCAAGCGGGATGGAAAGGGCGTCAAGCTGCTCCAGAAGCTCCTTGTGCGCAACGGGATCCTCGGGGAGAGTGTCGCCGGTGACGTCCGGAAGAAGAATGTCCCAGATGAGCGTGAGAACCTGCTGCATGTTGGCCACTCCGGCGGTTGTGGCGATCGCAATGTCCTTTTCCGGAATGGCGATCGCATACTGCCCGTGCGCTCCGTCGGCGCGGACGCCGTGCTGACACATCCAGAACTGATAGCCGTATCCGAGTTTCCAGTCGGGGGCTTCGTTCATGGAGTTGTCGATCTGCTTTGCGGTTGCGTCAAGGAAATAATCGGCGGGGATGAGCTGGCGTCCGTCCGCGACTCCGCCGTCGAGAAGAAGCTGGGCGAACTTTGCGATGTCTTCGGTCTTGAGATACAGTCCCCAGCCGCCTTTGTTGGTTCCTTTCGGACAGCACTCCCACATGCCTGGGACGATGTCGAGGGGGTTGAAGATTCGGGGCATGAGGTATTCGCGCACGTTTTCGCCGGAGACTTTGCGGACAGCCGCCGCGAGCATGTAAGTTGCGGCGGAGTTGTAGGCGAAACGGGTTCCGGGTTCAAAGTCGAGTTTGGAAGAGAGGAAGCCCCGGACCCAGTCGCCGTCCGGATCGGCGAACATCGCGGGGGTGGCGCAGGAGGCGTGTCCGCTTGCCATGGTCAGCAGATTGCGGAGAGTGACTTTGCGCATCCGCGGGTCGGTGATGACGGAATCGTATTCCGGGAAAAAGGAAATCACGGTGTCGCTGATGCGGAGCAGTCCTTCGCCTTGGGCGATGCCGACGGCACATGAGGTGAAGCTTTTGCTGAGCGAGAAGAGCGAATGGGGAATATCGGGGGAATAGGGTTTCCACCAGGCTTCCGCGCAGACATGTCCGTGGCGCATGACCATGATGCTGTTGAGCGAGTCGAGTTTTTTCAGTTCAGCAAGAAGTTTGCAGAGCGTGCGCGAGGAAATCCCGACTGATTCGGGGGTGGAACGTAAAAGATGTTTTGCCATGGGAAACTCCGTTTTTTTGAGTAAGATACCAGTTTTTGCGGAAATAGCAAATGAAAACGGGAAAAATCAGGGAAAAAGAGCGCCGGCAGTTGAAAAAATGCGTTGACGGATTAAGATACGTACAAAAACAGAGGTTTTCATGGCAAATTTCAAAGCACATACGATCTGGGGCGGGCTCTGGGGCGTGGTCTGCGGCGTAGGCGCTTTTTCCCTCGGATTCGCATCGCCCGTGAATCTTGCGGTTACAATGTTCCTTTCCGTTCTCGGTTCCGCAGTTCCGGATCTGGATTTCGACGACGGACATCCCCGGCGGCTGGTCCTTTCATTCCTGAGCATTCTGATTCCGCTGCTGGTGGTTCAGCGTTTTCAGCGGGATTTGACGGCGGAGCAGTTCCTCGCGCTCGGACTCGCCGCATTTGTCGCGATCCGTTATCTCCTCGCTGTGATTTTGAACGTGACGACGGTTCACCGTGGGGCGTTTCATTCGATTCCGGCCGGACTGATTGCGGGTGAACTGGCGTGGCTGCTTTTCGCCGATTCGCCGCTGATGAATCGCGCACTCTATACGACCGCCGTGTTCGGCGCGGTGGTTTCGCATCTGATTCTGGATGAAATCTGCGCGATCAAGCCGATGCATCTCTCGGTCAAAAAGTCGTTCGGAAATGCGCTGAAATGGTCGGTGGAATCGAAAATCCACACAGTTCTGCTTTATCTGATGATTCTGGCGCTCGGATACTTCTGCTGCGTCGTCTGAATTCAGCGGATGACATTTTCATCGAGAACGGAGTAATCGTTGTCGAGTTCTGCGCGGCGGAGCAGGGCTGCAAAGACGCATTCCGTATCGGTGTAGGGGCAGTCGCCTGAGGGACGGCTCTCTCCGCAGACGCCGTTGTTCAGCAGTTTCGGACAGTTTCCGGTGCAGACGTACATGGTCTGCGGAAGATGGCAATTGTCGCAGTTGCGGTGACACGCGGAAAGCAGACGCTTGGTCAGGCGCTTGTCCTCCGCCGGCATCCGGTCGGCGTGCGGGAGCAGGAAGCGGGCAAGACGGTAGCGGAAACGTTCGGCGAATGAGCATTCCGGAAGCGGTTCGCTGTTGACTTTCGCCGTGTCGCAGGTCACTCCCTCCGCGAGCATGTTTTCAAACAGATAATAGCGGTAGGGGTAGGGGGCCATTTCGACTTTGGAATAATAATCGTTGTGGGCGGCGCGCCAGTCATCGTAATTGGAGAATTCGGACATCGCCTCCTGAATGCGCAGATAGATCCGGTTTGCCGTTTCGGGGTCATCCGCTCCGGCGATCTGGATGCCGCTGTAGCCGAGGAATTTTGCTCCGGCGGCGTGAATCTGGAGACGGCGCCACTGTGCCGCTTCGAACTGGGCAAGGGAATACATCATCTCTTTGCGGATTGCGCGTTTGAGGTCGTCGGAAATCCAGAGTCCCGGACACTTCCCCGAGCAGACGTCCTCCGCTTTTTCGGGCGAGAGATAGAGAATCCGTGCGAGGGTCGGGATGTTTTGCGAACGGCGGAACATGCACCAGCGCATTTCCAGCAGTTTGCGCATGTCCCAGCCGCTCTGGGCGACGACGAACTGTGCGCCGGCGACAATTTTCTTGTTGAGTTTGCTGTATTGCAGAATGCTGTCCGTGCGCGTGTATTTGAACGGGTTTGCGACGCATCCGGCGAAGAGCGGCTCTTTGGAACAGGCGTTGCGCTGAAGGATGTTGACGCTGTCGTAATAACGGTGCTTCACGGCGTCTTCGAGCGCGGACCCGGCGGCTCCGGAGACGGCTGCAATGTTTTTGAATCCCTCGAAACGGTAGATTCCGAGATTGTAATCAATATCTTCCTGTGAGCGGTCGCGTCCGTTGAGATAGATGAGATGACGGTCGCGTCCGGTTTTGCAGAGCGCGGCGGCGAATTCGCCGGGATCGAGCGACGGGAAATCCGGCGAATCATCGAGGAAAGCGAGTCCTCCCGGGAAATTCCGGGGGGCCATTGCGACGGATTCGAGCTCGGAATATTTGGAAACAACGGATTCGAGCTTGGAATCGCGTCCGGGAATGTGCAGTTCAAGCAGAACGCTGAATTCCGCATTGGCAAGATGTTCGCGGAAAAGATTGCCTTTGGAGCGTCCGCTGAAATTCATCTCGAGCTGACGGGAAAGCTGTTCCTCTTTTTTCATTTGTCCGGAGTCTCCAGAAAACCGGAGACGATCGCGGCGAGCTCTTCGGGGGCGTCCTCGGTGAGATAGCGTCCGCCGAAGGGGATGCGGTGGACTTTGGCGTCCGGACAGTAGTTCATCCAGCGGTGGAGATAGCGTTCCGGGTAGAGCCAGTCGCGCACGCCCCAGACGATGCACATTTTGTGTTCGCGGAGAATCCAGAGTCCGTGCTCCACTTCAATGACGCTTTCGAAGGAGGGATCGTCGGGTTTGCAGGGAATGTCGTCGATGAACCGGTAGAGCGCAATGCGGGTTTTGTGCTTGCGGTATGGATACATGTATCCGTTGCGGACGCTGTCCGGATGCGCGCCGAGTCCCCAGAAGATCATGTTTGTGTTCATCAGCAGCGGTTTGCCGATGACGGGGAACCATTTGCAGAGCTGGAAGCGGAAGGGAAGACGGTAGCCGGAAAAGGCGATCGAATTCATCACGACGATGCGGTCGACCCGTTCCGAGTGGCGGACCGTGAAGCCGGTTCCGATTGTGGCGCCCCAGCCGTGCATGACGAGCGAGAATTTTTCCAGATTGAGATGCTCGACGAGACGCTCCAGATTGTCGATCTGCGTTTCCAGCCGGTAGTCGTAGCCGTCGGGCTTGTCGGAGAGGCCGTAGCCGATGGCGTCGGGCGCGATCACCCGGAATTTCTGCGAGAACTCCTTGATGAGGTTGCGGAAGAAGAACGACCACATCGGGCATGCATGGAGCATGATGATGACGGGTCCCGTTCCCTCGTCCACGTAATGCATCCGGTATTTTCCGGCGTACATGTAGTGGGGAGTGAAGGGGTACTCCTCCTTCATCTTTCTCAAATCCGCAGTTTTCTTCATCCGGCGGCTCCCTTCGTCTTACATCGCCGACGGGACCTGAATGGTCAGCGTGTTGAGACCGTCCGTGAGCAGGTCGCGGACCGCATAGCAGAGCGCGAGGCGCGCGGTGCGGAGCGGTTCGTTTTCCGCCGTGAGGACGGGGCATTCGCGGTAGAACCGGTTGAAGCCCTTCGCGACTTCGAGCAGATGATTGACGAGCACGGAGCAATCCATCTTTTCCGCGGCGGAGCGGAGAACGTCGGGATATGCGGCGCAGAGCAGAGCCAGGCGGCGTTCCTCGTCCTTCGCGAGCAGTTCCCACTGCGGATTCGCTGCGCTGATGTTCTGTTCCGCGGATTTGCGCTCAATGGAGTTGATTCGCGCACAGGCGTACTGAACGTACGGCCCCGTGTCGCCTTCGAATTTGAGCGAAGCCTGCGGGTCGAACATGATCGTGGTTTTCGGATTGAATTTGAGGAGCATGAACTTGAGTGCGCCCATGCCGATGGTTTCGGCGCGCTGCTCCAGGTCTTCCGGGGCGGGGGCGCCGTTGAGACGCTCCAGCGTGGCGGTGCGGGCGAGTCCGTGCATTTCATCAAACAGGTCGTCCGCATCCACGACCGTTCCTTCGCGGCTCTTCATCTTGCCGGAGGGCAGGTTGACCATGCCGTAGGCGAGGTGGTGGAGGTGCGACGCCCATTCAAAACCGAGCTTGGAGAGAATGGTGAACAGCATCTTGAAGTGCAGAATCTGTTCGTCGCCGACGACCCAGATCTGTGTGTCGGGTTTGTTCTCTTCGTACTTGAGCAGCGTCGTTCCGATGTCCTGCGTGATGTAGACGCTGGTTCCGTCGGAGCGTAGAACGACCTTTGTGCCGAGTTTGCCGAGATCTGCAATGACTGCGCCGTCTTCGCGTTTCTTGAACACGCCGTCGGCGAGTCCCTTTGCGATGAGGTCCTTGCCGAGCAGATAGGTCTGGCTTTCGAGATATGTTTTGTTGAAATGAACGCCCATGCGGTCATAGGTCTGCTTGAATCCGGCGAAGACCCAGGAGTTCATGAGGTTCCAGAGTTTGCGGACTTCCGGATCCCCGGCTTCCCAGTCCTGAAGCATCTTCTGCGCCGCCGCGCCGATTTCCGTGCGGAGGAAGAGGTCGTCGTTCGACTGATCCGCCGCGGAGGGATCGCTTTCGCGGAGGGCTTTGATCTGTTCGGAGAGGACGGAATTGTATTTCACATAGAAGTTTCCGACGAAGTGGTCGCCCTTGATTCCGGTGGACTCGGGCGTTTCGCCGTTGCCGTAGCGGCTGTATGCGAGCATGGATTTGCAGATGTGAATGCCGCGGTCGTTCACGAGGTTGATCGGGATGACCGTGTTGCCGACGCGTGCGAGCAGGGAGCAGAGAGACATGCCGATGGTGTTGTTGCGGACGTGTCCGAGGTGCTGCGGCTTGTTGGTGTTCGGCGCGGAGTATTCGATGAGAATGCGGCGGCGTTCAGGGTCCGGCAGTTTGCCCTCTTCGAAGAGCGCGGGCATGTCGGCAACCGTGTCGCGGCAGAGCGCGGCGGGCTTGAGCGTGATGTTGACAAACGCCTTGACCGCATCGGCGGAGGCGACGTCTTCGTGATTGCGGAAGAATTCGACGGCTTCGGCGGCAAGCTGATCGGGTTTCTTCCCGAACATTCCGGCGAAGCGGAAGCAGTTGACCGTGATGTCGCCGGTCATGCCCTGCGGGCAGAGTTCGGGGAGGATGCTCCATCCGGGCTTGGTTTTGTTTTCGGGATTCTTCCGGAGAAGTTCTGCGGAAAAATCGGCAATGCAGCGCAATTTCATGAATCAGCCCTCTCAGAGTGTGGTCTTGACGACGGTTGTGTTTTTTCCCGCGGGAACGAAGATGTGATAGAGTCCGAATGCGGCGGGGATCAGGCAGGAGGAACCGGCCTTGACTTCCGCGGTGCGGTCGTCTCGGCCGACGGTGACCGGCTCATTGATCGCGGTGATGATGTGGAAACTGTTTGTGCTGTTCGTATTGTCGCGCCAGTTCTCGACGAGACGCAGATCCTCGACTTTGAAGAAGGGGCATGTGTTGACGACGGGGTACTTGCGGTTGCGGTCGGTGGAATCGCAGGGACCGGAGATGCGGGGCACGGTGCGGTCGGTGAAATCGATGCAGTCGCGGGCGGCGTCCACATGGAGCTCGCGGGACTTTCCGTTGGCGTCGACACGTCCCCAGTCGCTGATGCGGAAGGTCGTGTTGCTGTTCTGCTGGATTTCAAGAAGCAGGTTTCCCGCGCCGATGGCGTGGACTTTGCCGGCCTTGATGAAATAAGCGTCGCCGGGAACGGAGTCGAAAATCTGGAGCGTGCGTTCGACTTCGGGGCTGGCAACGTTCTGGAGGAACTGCACTTTGGTGGTGTTGTTGCGGAGCCCGGCGATGATTTTCGCGCCCTTGTCCGCCTGGATGATGTACCACATTTCGGTTTTCGGTTCGATTCCCGGGGTGCGCGCACAGGCGGCTTCATCGGGGTGAACCTGCAGGGAGAGACGCTTCCCCGCGTCGATGATTTTGACGAGGAGGGGGAACTTGCCGCCGTTGAAGTGGGCGCCGATGAGCTCCTTGCCGTAGAATTCGACGAGCTTGCGGAGAGTTTCGCCTTTGAGCGGACCGTTTTCGACGATGCTGACGGCGTCGTCGCGGTCGACGATTTCCCATGCTTCGCCGATGGGCGAGCAGTGCGGCGGAACGTCGCGTTTCAGGATGGTTTCAAGTTTGTTTCCGCCCCACATGACTTCTTTGTAGACGGGTTTGAATACCAGCGGGTAAAGAGCATCTGTGTCAATCATTCCGTAACTCCTCGGGAATAGTTTTCTGATTCACTGCCAATATACCATATATTCACAGTTTTTTCAACGTATAGTTTCGGAAAAAAATGAAAATGCCCGGCGTCAGTGCCGGGCTTCGGGATTTCAGCGCAGTTCGGAGGTGTAGTACCATTGCGCTTTCACCGTGTCGCTTCCGTGAACTCCGGTGTTGGAGAGGGCGGCCGTGTGACCGTCGTAATAGAGCATGTTCAGCCGCTGCTGATGACGGTACGTGGCGCTGTTGTAGTGTCCGGACGCGCCGGTTTCGCCGTATTGCAGCCAGCGGGCGTAGTCGCTGTTGTCGTAATTCAGCAGAGCCGCCATGCCGTCCATGAACTGAAAGTGTTTGGAAGCGTTCCGCATTTTCGCCAGACGGAAGGTGAAGAGCGAACCGTTTGTGTTGAGATCCACCACATTCGCGCCGGAGTTGATGCCGTAGCTGTGAATGATCTGCCGAGAGGTTTCTTTCTTGGTCGGACAGCAGAGCGCGGCCCAGTTGAACACGGTCGGAGTTTTCTTCTTGACGTTCAGGTATGGCGGCATGGAATTCTGCCAGACACATTCGTCTCCGACTTTTGCTGCGGAGGAAAGATTGACGACGTAGCCGTCGTAGTCGTTTGTGTAAGCCGCCGATGCGGTTCCGAACTGCTTGAGGTTGCTGAGACAGGAGATGGCCCGTCCTTTTTCTCTTGCCGAGTTCAGCGCGGGCAGGAGCATCCCGGCGAGGATCGCGATGATCGCGATCGTTACAAAGATAACTTGTCAAATATACATTATTTTATGTAATATATAACTATGATAGATTCTCCAGAAACCGGCAGAAATCGCTCCGATCAACCGCACTTGTGTTGTCCGGAATCCCCCAAAAACAGAATACGGAATTCCCGGTTTCTCGTCAAATTCAGCAGGGCGACACTGGCACGTAGAGAGTTCAAAATTGATTCATCCACAATCAACAATCCGTTGAACTCCGGTGGATTCAACAGAAAACCTGCAACTGTCTGTGAATTGGGAAATCCTTCCTGTTTCAAAACCTCAACCGCACTGTTGGTCGGCGCCAGTACCAGCGGATTTTCTTTGAGACCCCGTGCCAATTCTTTCAAAGTCGATGTCTTTCCGGAACCGGCAACGCCGCGCAGTAACGTGAAACGGTCTCTGCTCCGCAAAATCCACTGAATAACTTGATAATGTCCCAAATTTTGTGATGGGACGTGTTGTTTGACAAAGGTGCATCTGCCCTTTATTTTGAGTTGCTCAAAATCCAATCATAAAGGAAACGCAGATGCAGGGTGAAATTAGCATGGAGTTGTCGTTTTGTCAATTAGAAGAAGGATTTTCTTTGGGTGAACTTGTTGTAAAACTGGCTGATGTGCATGAACGCAAAGCATTCGGGGAACTGCTGAAGATGATCTTGCAGATGATGCAGGAGATCCTGATGTATCGTATTTTTCATGGAAAAATCGATGCAATGAAGTGTTGTACCGCCGGTCATCTTCGCCTCAATGGTAGCTTCGAACGGCGTATTCTTACCAATCTTGGAGAATTCAAAATGACGTTCTGGCGTGTGAGCTGTTCTGCGTGCGAAAAACTTTTCGCCCTTGCAACGATTCATTCACTTGGGGCGTTACCAGACGAAAACCAATGAACTTGAAAAGCTAATTGTAGAAGCAGCAAGCGAGACGAATTATCGGCGTGCGGTCCAGGAATTGGCGCGTGATGGAAAGCTGCCGGTATCATTTCATACCGCGCATGGTTGGGTGTTGCGCACTGATTGCGATGAAATAGACATTTCAAAACGAGTGATCGGAACTACCCCGATTCAGATTATGCCAGACGGAACCAGATTCAAAGGAGCAGGTTGTAATGGCGAGGCACGTAAAGGCGATTTGAAGGTGGTTATCGGGATTACCACCCGTGGAGAAATATTTCCGCTTGGAAGTTGGGCTGGAACAAGTTGGGATACTATCAGCAAGCAATGGAAAGAACAGGGAATGAAGTTTCCTGATGGCAGTATTTTGATCTGTGATGGTGAACTTGGATTGTCCGAAGCATTTCCGAATATGCTTCGGAACAGCAACGTTGCCACTGGCATATCAATCGGGATTTGTATCACGCAATGTATCAAAATGGTGGACGCAAGGTGGATTCCAAACCAATTCAAGAGGCTTTGGTCGGAGCGCTGGCGATCGAATTGCCCCAGAAAGATTTTAAGCAGGTATCTGAACAAGAAAAAGACGATATCGAGGAACGAATGGAGAAAACAGAAGCTGCCATTGATCAACTGATCGGATATTTGCAAGGACATGGGTATGAGGCGGCGGCAACCTATATGCGACGGGCAAAAATCGGTATGTTCGGTTATATTCGCCGCTGGCTGAAATGGGGACTGATCTTTCCAAGAGCTTCCTCGATGGTCGAAAGGGTTATGCGGGAACTTGGACGTAGAATTAAGAAAATTGCTTATGGGTGGAGTGATAAAGGCGTAACGAAAGTTGCGAGAATCATATTGAAAAGATTTGCAAACGCCAGTGAATGGGAGGATTACTGGCAAAAAAGGATGGAAATTATCGGCAACGTCGTCATCGGCGTTGGAAATTACAAGTGTTTTTTTTCACAGAATTTGGGACAATAACATGTAAAAGATAAGACTTCATCTGACAAAACAAGAAAAAAATGCTATATTTAAGAGAGCATCAAAAAGAGAAAGCTATCATGTATAGGTGATGGAGCAAAATAACGCGAAAGGCGGTGGAAAAAGGACTCCTTGTCAAGTAAATTGTTTTTACCACAAAAACAACTCAACAAAGGAGTCCAAAGATGTGGAAGAAAGATAGCACAGGAACGACAGAAAGTCAAGTTTCCAAGAGAGTCATCATTGGAATTGACATGGGAGGTAATCTCTGGGCGACGGTCATTCATGACTGCGTGATGAGGAAAGACCGTTACTATGGATTGAAGGATCGGGATAAGAAGCGGAAAGAAGATCGTTTTTACGATTTGCTCCGTGAATATCTTGGTCAAGGATACGCAGTGGATGTGTTTTATGAGGCAGGAAGGTATGGATTCGCTCCGGCGCGGATCATGCTGCAGCTGGGCGCGAAAGTCCATATTCTTCCGATCAACAAATTGAAGGTGATTATGTGCGGGAAGGTAATAAAGACGGATAAGCTGGACGCGAAGTTTCTGAGCGGACTGGATCCGGAGGCCGGTCTGCCGGAAGTTTACATTCCTACGGTAGAGCAGGAAAGCCGCCGCGATGCCGAACGGGAACTTGTCCGGCTGAGTACGGCAATCAATCGTGCCAATGCGCAAATTCTTGCTCTGATTGCCCGCACACCGCTGGAGCATCCGCAGATTCATCGCACGAGTGGAAACTGGAAAAGGCAGGTGGCGGAATGGTCGAAAGATTCGAATTGGAAAAAGCAGCCTCCGTTTCTGCTTCTGCGCTTGAATAATTTGATATCGGAACTGGAGCTTTTCGAAAAAGAAGCGGATTCCTGGGATCAGCTGATCCAGCTGCAGGAAAAGAAAGACGAGATGAATTCGAAGAAGCCAGACAATCGGGATAAAACGCACGAAACGGTCAGGAAACTGAAACAATTCAAATCGATCGGTCCGGATATCGCGAGATGTCTTGCGTGGGAAATGGCGGACTGGGAACGATTCGGAAACGCGAAAAAGTTCTCCTCATTTTTCGGAAATGCCCCGTGTCCGTTTTCGAGCGGAACGATCTATCGAGAACAGGGAATCAGCAAAGCGGGAAGAAAATCATTGAGAAAGAAGGCCATTGAGCTTGCCTGGCTTTGGGGCCGATGGCAGGGAGAAAGTCATCTTGTGAAGAAATGGAAAGACCGATTAGACCAGAAAGGCCGAGTCCGGCGAATGGCAATTGTAGCACTGACTCGTCAACTTCTGGTGGCCCTCTGGAGATATGTTGTCAAAGGGGAGCCGATCGAAGGTGCAATCATGAACGATCCAATAATGAAAGGATAAATTAGGGTGAAACGAACTCGTTTTTTCCTTGGCTGACAACAGCCGATCGAAAGGTTGAGAATTTCATCGTTCATTTGAAGGAGAAGAAAAAGAATCAAAATTGAACATAAGGCCATCTCCCCGATACTTCCTGCTTGCAGAGAAGCATCCGACTTTTAAAGCCTGAGAACCTGAGTTCACGGAAACGCATGAGATAGATTATCAGCGAAAGAGATTCCTCTCTTTCGGGTCGATAGAAGGTCGGGACCGATTTTCGGCAGCCCGGGCGGACGTGAAATGTTCAAAAGAGACAAGAAGCAAAGGAAAGAGAAATCGTTTTAGAGGTCGGTGGGTACAAAAAACTTTCCGTCCTTCTAAAAAACGCAAAAAAATAAGAAAAAGTGGCAAAAGCCGCTTGACAAAACCTATCATAGAAGGAAATATGACAAATCATCAGATGATGTCGTAACTTCTACAAATAACAATAACTTCACTTTGTGCTTTTCTTTTTTCGCTTCCGTTGAACGGAATAAATTTCTCATTCAACGGCTGATACAATCCCTTTTCCCGTTCCACTGCATTTATCGCATACTGTTCCGTTTCCATGACCTTTTCCGGTACCAGATAATTGCCCGGCAAACGGTACTGTTCCCGATGATTTGCCAACGCCTTTTTCAAACGTTCAAGAGGAATACGCCCCAGATTCTGCGTTAAAATCTCCGCAATGATCTGTTCCTCTTTCAACACACTAACACGCTTAAAAAGCTCCGGCAATATTTCATCAATTATTTCGTTCAAATTGATATTTTCTTTTGTTGACTGCCGTTCATACGCCTCATGTGCCACTTTTTCCAATATCTCCATTTCTTTCCGGGAAAGCTGTTCCAACTGATAATTCCGCACAGATTCCGAATCAGATTCCGTCAATTTGAACGACCTTGTTTCCAGCGATATTTCATGTCGTTCCGCCGCAGTCAGAGTACGACCGAGATACTGCTCCCGCCGTGCAATCTCGTCATCAATATCCCGTGTCCGTTTGGAAAACCGTTCCTGAATCTCAGGTGAAACGCCCTTGATCTCAAAGCCTTTTACATTTCCACGGAAATCAAAACTTTCCTCAATTTCATAGCCGAGCTTCCGGCATTCCATCGCAAACATATTCTAGTAAACTCTGCCGCAGTAACGGATCGCCCGGCACATTTCAGAATTTTCCAGAGCCTTGTAAATACCGTCCTTCATTTTCGTCACATTACAGACCACATTATGCGTATGCAGTTGCGGATCAAGAAGTCTGCTTGTATCGTGCTGAAAACTGGCATAAATCATATTCCCGGTAATCTCATGGTTCTGCGTATTGACATTCGCCCCGTTGCGAATCTGGACCGCCGCAAAACGTTCCAGTTCTTTCATCGCAAAAGTAACCGATCTCTGGTGCGCTTCAATCAAACGATTATCAAACAAACTCATAACCGAAACCGACTTCTGCGCCGAACACTGAACGTCGTAAAAACAAATCCCGCCCGCAACCGTCCGCTGTGTCAATTTATGATGCGTAACAGGATTGATATTCTGCTGAAATAAACTGAAAACATCCGCTGAAACCGTCTGATTCGCAATCCCGAAATCCTCTGCCAGACAACCATGCCAGATTCCCGCCATACGTTCTTTTTCGGAATAATAATCATTGCACGACAGATGATTGAGAAAGAACCCTTTCCCCTTGCCGCGAACTGCTTTGATTCGTGCCATTGTAAACATAAACCATCTCCGGAAAATACTGCAAAACAGCATAAATCCGTTCATCCGAGAAAGCAACCGCAAACCCGCCGCCGATGAAAACACTTGCGCAGATGTTCACATCATCCCAAACAAAAGTAAAATGAAGAGAGGCAATATTCCTATCGCCAGTGATAGAGTGGATTTATGTGTTTGGTGGCATTATGTATTCAATATCGAACAATCAGAATAAAACAATGAAAAATCTCTGAATGATCAAGCAAAAGTCCACAAAATATATCTTTTTATCACAAAAAATATCTCAATATACCGTTTCGCGTCTGTGTAACGAATTTTCTGTAAAATCGCCAAGGGTTCCGGAGCGAGGAGGCTCTTGAATTGGCAAAAAAATGTGATAAGTTCTCCGAACTGCTTTATTAACCTTCCCTGAAAACAAAACGAGAGGACTTATCACAATGGAAGAATTTAGCATGCCTCAGTCGATTTTGCAAATCGTTTCTGAAAAAGGTTTTGACGGTCTGCGTGAAATCATGCAGATGCTTTTCAACGAAGCAATGAAAATGGAACGTGAGAATTATCTCCACGCAAGTCCGTATCAGCGTACGGATTTGCGAACTGACCATGCCAACGGGTTCAAACCGCGTACCATCAATACGCTTCAAGGCGAGATTCAACTGTCCATCCCGCAAACGCGAAATGGCGGTTTTTATCCGTCCTGCCTTGAAAAAGGGATGCGCTGCGTGCTGGGCGTGAGAGTGGAACTCTCGGAAGCGGAGGTGCATTGGCGCAAGTTCCTGGAGTCGCTGATCGCCCGGGGACTTCATGGACTGAAACTGATCGTCAGCAACAATCATGTTGGTTTGAAAGCTGCTCGAATGAGCGTATTTCCGTCTGTGCCGTGGCAGCGATGCCAGTTTCATCTTCAGCAGAAT
>ERZ1673741.645-NODE-645-length-35052-cov-6.181416_pt1 | contig 35052 bp, 26 predicted proteins | sample MGYA00580209_ERZ1673741 | MGnify/ENA primary metagenome ERZ1673741 (study PRJEB41218, sample SAMN15661754) | gut metagenome | host: Homo sapiens | place: Canada: London | collected 2015-08-20/2019-03-30 | study: EMG produced TPA metagenomics assembly of... | reverse complement strand
AGGGCGCGCCCCTGCTGCGCGCCGGGGTCGCCATAGGGCGCGCCCCTGCTGCGCGTCGGCGCGGGTTTCTTTCCATGTTCCGCGACGCGCGTTGCGTAACTTCCGCGCAGGTGGTCCCCATAATGCGCCTCAGCTCAATCTAGCTGGGGCGCATTTGCTTATTTACTGTGTGAGCGAATTAATATGTTCGCAATATGGTAATGTGAAAACAAATCTGTCATTTGCATGAGGGGGCACAAGGGTGCATCACAAGAACATCCTTCTCGTTTCGGCCACAACTCGTCTGCACGACCGCATGCGCGAGCTATCGCACGGCATCGACGTCTCCATCGCGCTTGCCAACGAGGCGACCTTCTCTCAGGCGATCTCGTCGGGTCATGAGTTCGACCTTGTGATCCTCGACGGCGAGGGCATCGGCCAGGACACCCTGAACGCGATCGACTCCTTCGTCGCGGACAACGGCTTCATCCCCATGCTCCTGGTCCAGGACGCCGAGAAGCTCGCTTCCCTCCACATGCCGACCCAGGGCAAGAACGACTTCATCGTCTCGGCAGCGACCGCGGCCGAGTTCGAGATGCGCTGCACCCTGCTTCTGTGGCCCGGCGAGGAGAGCGCCCCGGCAGACATCGTCTCGGTCGACAACATGACCATCAACCTGGCCACCTACCAGGTCTACATCGACGATAAGCCCGTCGACCTCACCCTCATGGAGTACTCGCTTCTGAGCTTCCTCGCCACGCACCCCTCGCGCGCCTACTCGCGCGAGACCCTGCTGCATCGCGTGTGGGGCTTCGAGTACTGCGGCGGCACGCGAACCGTGGACGTCCACATCCGTCGTGTCCGCTCGAAGGTCGGCCCTCAGGTCGCGAGCCACATCGTCACCATCCGCGGCGTCGGCTACCTCTTCCGCGTCTAACCCGCATCGGTTGACACCTATCACTGGGTGACAGTCATTACGTGCAGCTTTCTGGGATACCCTGCCTTGTGCGGGGTGTCTTTTTGCAGTCTCGATTTCAGCTACATCAAAGACTCATGCCGCTGCTGTGCTGTCCTGTGGATTCAGTTAACTGCAAGCCTCAGGGGGTAAAGTGCTTCTTGGTTAGATGAAAACGCATCCTTGGCGGGCTCGGGTGCCCGGGAGGGGAGAAGCAATGGACGAGTACACGTACGACCCTGCGGGCACGCAGCCCACGACGCAGCAGCCGGCTCAGCCCACAGCCCAGCAACCTTCGACGGGCACGGCGCAGCCGGGGTACCAGGACGGGTATCAGCGCGGCGCGCAGGCCGGCTACGAGGCGGGCTTCCATGCCGGCCAGACGGCTCAGCAGCCGCGCGTGAACCCTGACGCCTCGGGTGCTTTCGCGGGCAACGTCGGTACGTCCGCCAGTACCGCCGCGGGCTCCTCTGCCCCTGCGGGCAGCGCTTCCTGGAACGGCGGCACGGTTCCCCCGATCCCCGGCCAGCAGCCGGGTCTCGCGCCTACGCCCGATGACGGCAAGAAGCCCAAGCTCGAGCACCGCGGCGCCAAGGCGCTCATCCTCGGCATCGCGGGCGGCGTCCTCGGCGCGGGGCTGCTCACGGGCGTGCTCCTCGGCACGGGCGTCATCGGCCGCGGCGGCTCTGCCACCTTCAACACGGGCACGAACCAGTCCATAACCATCAACCCGAGCGACGAGAACACCTCCACCGCGACGGCCGTCGCAGCCAAGGCGCTGCCCTCCGTCTGCACGGTCACCGTGACCACGAGCGACGGCACCGGCGAGGGCTCGGGCGTCATCTACGACAACGACGGCGACATCATCACGAACAACCACGTCATCGAGGACGCCGAATCCATCAGCGTGACCATCAACGGCCAGAACTACGACGCGACGCTCGTGGGCACCGACGCCTCCTCCGACGTCGCCGTCGTCAAGGTCGACCTCCAGGGCGCGCAGGTGACCCCGATCGAGGTCGGTGACTCCGCGGCGCTGCAGGTCGGCGATTGGGTCATGTCCATCGGCAGCCCCTTCGGCTTCGAGCAGTCCGTCTCGCAGGGCATCGTCAGCGCCCTCACGCGCAACCAGCTGCTCCAGAACAGCTCGGGTAATACGCTCTACACGAACCTGATCCAGGTCGACGCTGCCATCAACCCCGGTAACTCGGGCGGCGCCCTCGTCAACTCCAAGGGCCAACTCGTGGGCATCTGCACGCTCTACAGCTCCGACACCCAGAGCTTCGCCGGCATCGGCTTCGCCATCCCGGGCAACTATGCCACGCAGGTCGCGGACAAGATTATCAAGGGCGAGACCGTCACGCATGCCCACATCGGCCTCAGCATGCAGACCGTGAACGCGCAGAACGCCAAGGTCAACAAGCTCTCGGTGAGCCAGGGCGCCTACGTCGCCGACGTCGCCGAGAACGGCCCCGCCGCGAACGCCGGCATCCAGAAGGGCGACATCATCATCGCCATGGACGACACGCAGATCACCTCCGCCGATGCCGCGATCCTGGCCGTGCGCTCACACAACATCGGCGACACCGTGAAGGTCACCGTCATGCGCGGCAACGACCAGAAGGAGTTCGAGGTCACGCTCGACGACGACTCCGAGCTTCAGAAGCAGCAGCAGGAGCAGCAGAGCCAGCCCAAGTCGAACATCAACGACTACCTGCAGAACAACGGGGATGGCTCCGGCAATGGGTACGGAGACAACTCCGACTTCCTCGAGGAGCTGCAGCAGTATCTGAACCAGCGCCACAACGGCTACGGCGACCACGGCTACGGCTACGGCAACTAGCAGGTTCGTCGGCCAGTGGGTCTTGTGGCCTTCGGCCTGAATCGACGGCTGGAAAGAAGCGCGCAGAGTGGCCCGGTGGGGAGAAGGACTCTTCGCCGGGCCGTTCTTTTTGTGCAGGGGGCGCGGGGTGCAGGCGCGCGCCTGCGCGGGAATTCGGGACCGTCGGTAATCGCTCCTCTTTTCGCGCACGACAATCGGAGAGTGTCGGTGCCGACGCTCCGGTTTTCTCGTGCGGCCATTACCGACGCTCCCAGATTTCGGTGCGCTATTACCGGCCCTCCCAGATTCTCGCGCTCGTGTCGGCGCTCCGGGATTCCGGTGGACGGCCATCGGCATTCCCTGACCCTTCGCGCCGAGCGCCTCTTGCCCCCGCGCTCTAATTGTTGTCCCGTTGAACGTGTACCCTAGGACCACCTGAAAAAGAAGCGCGGAGGTGCCCGATGGCCCAGATTGTTTGTCCCAACTGCGGTAAGGCTTTTACGGTCGACGAGTCCGACTACGCGACCATCGTCAAGCAAGTGCGCGACGCGGAGTTCGAGCGCGACATCGAGGAGCGCGTGCGCCTGGTCGAGAAGAACCAGGGCAGCGCCGTCGCCGCCGCGGAGGCGCATGTCCGCGAGGAGGCGCAGGCGAATCTCGCTGATGCTCAGGCCAAGGCGGCATCCGCGCTCTCGGAGCTGCGCGCCCAGGCGGCCTCGGAGCTGTCCGACGCACAGGCCAAGGCCGCGGCCGATCTCGCGGATGCCCGCGCGAAGGCGGCGGCCGAGCTCATCTCGGCCCGCGAAGCGGCACAGGCCGACGCCGCGAACAAAGATGCGCTCATCGCCGCCCTGAGGGCGCAGCTCGAAGGGGCGAAGGGGTCGGCCGACGCCGCGCGCGCCGAGGCGGAAACGGCTGCCAAGGCCCAGCTCGCCGACCTGCGGGCACAGCTCGCCGAGGCACGTCGGCAGTCCGCGGACGAGCGCCGCGAGTCGGCGGAGGAGCTCGCGAAGGCTCGCGCAGGCGCATCCGAGCAGCTAACGGCTGCAAAGGAATCCGCAGCTCAAGAGCTTGCCGCCGCAAAGCAATCCGCCGTCCAGGAGCTCTCCGGCGCCCGCGAGCGCGCTTCCAGGGACCTGGCTGAGCGCGATCGGCGCATCGCTGAGCTCGAGACCGCCGCGAAGTCGCGCGAGGAGGCGTTCGCCGCGCAGCGCGACCTCGCCGTGACGCAGGCCGTGAGCGAGCAGGACCAGCGCATCGTCGCCCTCACCGGCGAGCTCACCGCCGCCAAGCTCGAGCGCGAGCAGGTAGAGACGTCGCTTCGCAAGGAGCTGTTGGAGAAGATCAACTACAAAGACCAGGTCATCCGCGACCGCGACGACGAGATCGAGCGCATAAAAAACCAGCGCACGCGCCTCTCGGTCAAGCTCATCGGCGAGACCCTGGAGCAGCACTGCGAGACCGAGTTCAACCGCGTCCGCATGATGGCCTTCCCCAATGCCGAGTTCCACAAGGACAACGACGTCGTGGACGGCTCCAAGGGCGATTATGTGTTCCGTGAGGAGGATGAGTCCGGCACTGAGATCGTCTCCATCATGTTCGACATGAAGAACGAGGACGATAACTCCGTTAACCGCAAGAAGAACGAGGACCACTTCGCCAAGCTCGACCGCGATCGGCGCAACAAAGGCTGCGAGTACGCGGTGCTCGTCTCGACGCTCGAGCCCGAAAGCGAGCTCTACAATGCGGGGATCGTCGACGTTTCGTACCGCTACCCAAAGATGTACGTGATCCGTCCGCAGTTCTTCCTGCCGCTGATCGGGCTTTTGCGCAACGCGGGGAAGAACGCCGTGGGGGCACGCCGTGAGCTCGAGCAGATCAAGCAGCAGAACATCGACATCACGGGCTTCGAGAACGCGCTCGACGACTTCAAGGAGAAGTTCGGCAAGAACTACGAGACCGCGAGCAAGAAGTTCTCGACCGCGATCGAGGAGATCGACAAGACCATCCTGCACCTCCAGAAGGTCAAGGAGAACCTCACGAGCTCCGAGCGCCAGCTCCGCTTGGCCAACGACAAGGCCGAGGGCCTGACGATCCGCAAGCTCACTTGGAAGAACCCCACCATGAAGGCCAAGTTCGCCGAGCTCGCGGACACGGGCGGGGAGGGCGAGATCGCGGGCGCGGGCAAGAAGAGCAAGGACAAAGGCGAGGACGAGGTCGCATCTGCGGGCAAGAAGGCCGAGACCGGAGTCTTGGGCACCGTTGATGTTGCCGATGATTCCGCCACGGAACCCGACGAGGTCGAGTAGGCTCTGCGGACGAGCAACCTGTATTTCGTGTACTTGAGATACACGAAATACAGCAAAATCGTGTATCTCAGATACACGAAACTCGACTTACCCTTTGAGCGCGACTTCTTTCCGTCGTGTTTAACGAGGTGACTCACATAGCGTTGGACGGTTGTCGCCTGTTGCGCTACCTGGCTGCAAAACTATCGGCAGTTGTTGAGCCTCGTGCTAAAGAAACTTGAGTTGTTGGGCCCGCGAGCCTCAAGAACTGGCGATTTCTTTTCATTTGGGCCAACAACTGCCGATTTCTTTGCATCGGCACCAACAACTGCCGAAATTTGTGCATCGGTCGCGTTGCGCACCAACAACTGCCGTTATTTTTGCATCTGTCGCGTTGCGCACCAACAACTGCCGATTTCTTTGCATTTTTGCAGTTGAGCTGACGATCCCCGAGGTGTTGCCATCGGTTGTCGCTGCTCGCTCTGGCTAACCGCACTTCTTGACCGCATACCCCCATAGGGTATACACTCAGCAATAGCAAGTACCCCCATGGGGTATGTAACCTGCTCAGCAAAGAGGAGCGAACCATGCCCGAAGACGGAAAGAAAACCTGCTGCAACTGCGCTAGCCGCAAGCACACGCCGCGCTCGGCCGAGCTCAAGTCCGATGTCTCGCGCCGCATCAACCGCGCGATCGGGCAGCTCAACGGCATAAAGACCATGGTCGAGGAGGACCGCTACTGCGGCGACGTCCTCACGCAGCTCGCGGCCGTCGAGTCCGCCGTCAAGGCGATCTCGCGCGAGGTCATGCAGGACCACCTCGAGACCTGCGTGGTCGAGCGCGTCCAGGCGGGCGACACCGAGGTCGTCGACGAGGTCATGGGCCTCTTCAAGAAGTTCATGTGAGGTGATTCCCATGAAGGAGACATTCGATATCCAGGGTATGACCTGTGCGTCCTGTTCGGCGCGGGTCCAAAAGGCCGCAGCAGGCGTCCCCGGCGTGACCGAGGCCGACGTCAACCTGCTCAAGAACTCGATGGAGCTCGACTACGACGGCACGGACGCCACTGCGACCGCCGTTTGCGACGCCATCGAGCGCGCGGGGTACGGCGCCGTTCGCCGCGTCGCAGCCAATGGCAGGAAGGCTGCCCCCGCCGCGCTCGGCGACGCCGCGGCGAAGGCCGCACATGAGCGCCTCGTGCAGCTCGTGGTCTCTATCGCGTTCTCGGCCCCGCTCTTCTACATCGCCATGGGGCCCATGTTCGGCTGGCCCGAGGTGCCCGGCCTTGACGGCATGGACAACATGATGGCATCGACCATCACCCAACTGCTCCTGTGCATCCCCATCCTCTTCGTCAACCGCCACTACTTCATCACCGGTTTCCGCACGCTCTGGCATCGCTCGCCGAACATGGACTCGCTCATCGCCCTCGGCTCCGCCGCGAGCTTCGCGTACAGCCTTGTCTCCGTCTACCGCATGGCCTGGGCTTTCGGCGCGATGGACATGGCCGCCGCCCATGACGCGATGCACGGGCTGTACCTCGACTCCGCGGGCATGATCCTCGCCCTCATCGACCTCGGCAAATACTTCGAGGCCCGCGCCAAGGGCAAGACGACCGACGCTATCGCGGCACTCATGGACCTCTCGCCCAAGACCGCCCTCGTGGTGCGCGACGGCGCCGAGGTCGAGGTCCCCACCGAGGAGGTCCGGGTCGGCGACCGCGTGGTCGTGCGCGCCGGCGAGTCGGTGCCGGTGGACGGGCGGGTCGTCGAGGGGTCCGCCGCCCTCGACGAGTCCGCCATCACGGGCGAGCCCGTCCCTGTGGAGAAGAACGTCGGCGACCGTGTGACGGGCGCCACCACCTCGACGAGCGGCTGGTTCGCCATGGAGGCCACCTCCGTCGGCGACGACACGACGCTCGCCGGCATCATCCGCCTCGTCGACGAGGCGACGAGCACGAAGGCCCCCATCGAGCGTATGGCCGACAAGATCGCGGGCGTCTTCGTCCCCGTCGTCATGGCGATCGCGGCGGTCACCTTCATCGTCTGGATGGCGATCTCGGGCGACTTCGCCACGGCGCTCAACCACTGCATCAGCATCCTCGTGATCTCGTGCCCCTGCGCCCTGGGCCTCGCCACGCCCACGGCCATCATGGTCGGCTGCGGCCGCGGCGCCGCCAACGGCATCCTGATCAAGTCCGCCGAATCCCTCGAGGGGGCGTGCGCGCTCGACTACGTCGTCATGGACAAGACGGGCACCGTCACCGCCGGCGCCCCCTCGGTGACCGACGTCGTGGTCGCCGACGGCGCCTCCGAGCAGGAGCTCGTTTATGTGGCCGCCGCCCTCGAGCAGAAGAGCGAGCACCCGCTCGCGAAGGCGGTCTGCGAGTTCGCGGCACGGAGGCGCGAGGCCGCGGGGCAGGGGAGCGCCGTCGCCGATGGCGCCGCGCCGGCTGCCCCCGCCGTCGCCGACGGCGCCGCTGCGGCCACGTCAGCCGCCCCTGCGGTCGAGGGATTCTTGCAGATCGCGGGCGGCGGCATCGTCGCCGCGGTCGACGGGTCCGAGGCGCTCGCGGGCAACGCGCGCCTGATGGCACAGAAGGGCATCGCGCTCGGTGCGCTCGCCGCGCGCGCCGACGCCCTCGCGGCCGACGGCAAGACCCCGCTCTTCTTTGCCCGCGCTGGGCGCGTGCTCGGGCTTCTTGGCGTGGCGGACCCCGTCAAGCCCACGAGCGCTGCGGCCGTCGCGCGGCTGCGCGCCATGGGCGTGCGGACCCTGCTGCTTACCGGCGACCAGCGCATCACCGCCGAGGCGGTCGCGCGCGCGGTCGGCGTCGACGAGGTCGTGGCCGGCGTCCTGCCCGACCAGAAGGAGCTCAAGGTCCGCGAGCTGCAGCGCGCGGGGCACAAGGTCGCCATGGTCGGCGACGGCATCAACGACGCTCCAGCGCTCGCGCGCGCGGACATCGGCATCGCCATCGGCGCGGGCACGGACGTGGCCATAAGCTCGGCGGACGTCGTCCTCATGAAGTCCGACCCCGCCGACGTGGCGACCGCCATCGAGCTTTCGCGCGCGACCATGCGCAACATCAAGCAGAACCTCTTTTGGGCGCTGTTCTACAACTCGGTCTGCATCCCGGTCGCGGCGGGCGTCCTCTCGCCGCTTGGTGTAACACTTAACCCAATGATCGCGGCTGCAGCCATGGGCTTCTCGTCGGTCTTTGTGGTGGGCAACGCGCTGCGCCTGCGCACCTGGAAGCCGAGCGAGGGCAACGAGCCGACTCCGGCGGGGACCGTCCAGGTCTCGGTCGAGCAAGATAATCGGAGCACGACGGAAGGAAAACCAATGGTAGACAAGAAACTCAAGGTCGAGGGCATGATGTGCCAGCACTGCGTCAAGCACGTCAAGGAGGCGCTCGAGGGCGTCGACGGCGTCGCGTCCGCGGACGTGGACCTCGAGGCCGGCACCGCGGTGGCCCACTGCGACGCCGCGGTGAGCGACGAGGCGCTCCTCGCTGCCGTCCGCGCGGCCGACTACACCTGCGAGATGGCGTAGCGCGGCCCTGCCGGACCAGGGATTCCGATACTCGCCGCCCCGCCGCAGTGCTCACCTGCGGCGGGGCGGCGGCGTTTATCGGTTGGGCTTGGGCCGGCGACTTGATGCCCGACGACTTCCCGCCGCTCGCCTCCCGGCTGATATCCGTCCACGGTTGTAGCACTATGTAATGAGCGCAAGCCATGGCATAGGAACGGGAGACAACGTGACGAACGAGAACGACATGACGCCCGAGCAGGGGACGCTGTTCGGGGGAACGCCGGCGAGCCCCGCCCCCGCTCGCGGGCAGGGGCGGAAAAAGAGCCCCCGCGCACGCGCGGCGGAGCTCAACCGGCTGCTCAACACCTATGCCTACAGCTATTACGCGCTCGATCGGCCGCAGGTCACGGACGCCGAGTTCGACCGTTTGCTCCAGGAGCTCCTTGCTCTCGAGTCCGCGCACCCCGAGCTCGTGGGCCCCGACTCGTACACGCAGCGCGTCGGCGGCTACGTCTCGGAGCAATTCGAGCCGGTTCGCCATGCCCAGCGCATGTACTCCATCGACGACGCGATGAACCTCGCCGAGCTCGACGAGTGGCTCGCGCGCACCGACGAGGCCCTCGGCTCTACGCCCGAACGGCCCGTCGCCTACACCTGCGAGCTCAAGATCGACGGCCTCGGCGTCGCGCTCACCTACAAAGACGCCCAGTTCGTCCGCGCGGCGACCCGCGGCGACGGCACCACGGGCGAGAACGTGACCGCCAACGTCCTCACCATCAAAGACATCCCCCACGCGCTCGCGCCGGAGGGCCTCGCCAAGGTCGCCGACGCCGGCCTCGGGCAGTCCGTCGAGGTCCGCGGCGAGGTCTACATGCCCAAGCACAGCTTCGTGCGCCTGAACGAGGACGCCGACGACGCCGGCCGCGAGCCCTTCGCGAACCCGCGCAACGCCGCCGCCGGCAGCCTGCGCCAGAAGGACCCCAAGGTCACGGCCCATCGAGACCTGGAGACCTTCATCTACGCCGTCGCCGACGAGGCGCCCCTGGACGTCCACACCCAATGGCAGTTCCTCCAGTGGCTGCGCGCCTGCGGGTTCAGCGTGAACCCGAACGCCCGTCGCTGCACGAGCGCAGCCGAGGTCCACGACTTCTGCGCCGACGCGCTCGCCCATCGCGAGGACCTGGACTACGACATCGACGGCGTGGTCGTGAAGGTCGACTCCTTCGCCGGCCAGGCCGCCCTCGGTTTCACCGCCCGCGCGCCGCGCTGGGCCATCGCCTTCAAGTTCCCGCCCGAGGAGAAGCGCACCGTCCTGCGCGAGATCCGCGTGCAGGTGGGCCGCACGGGCGTCCTCACGCCGGTCGCCGAGTTCGACCCGGTGCTCGTGGCCGGCTCGACCATCGCCCGTGCCACGCTTCACAACATCGACGAGGTGCGCCGCAAGAACGTCCGCGTGGGCGACACCATCGTGGTCCACAAGGCCGGCGACGTCATCCCCGAGGTCGTGGGCCCCGTGCTCGAGCTGCGCCCCGAGGGCGCCGTCGAGTTCCAGATGCCCGAGACATGCCCCTCGTGCGGCAGCCCCGTGATCCGCGAGGAGGGCGAGGTCGCGTTCCGCTGCGTCTCCATCGACTGCCCCGCACAGGCGACCGAGCGGCTCATCCACTGGGGGAGCCGCAACGCCATGGACATCGACGGCCTCGGCGACGAGATAGTCTCCCGCATGGTCGAGCAGGGGCTCTTGTCCGACGTGGCCGACTACTACGACAAGCTCACGGAGGCGGCGCTCGCCGACGTGTCCACCGGGCGGCAGTCCGTCGACGGCGATGACATCGTCGTGGGCAAGGTCATCGCAAAGAAGGTCATGGCGCAGGTCGAGGAATCCAAGTCGCGCGGCCTTGCGCGCGTGCTCTTCGGCCTCGGCATCCGCCACGTCGGCGCCAACGTGGCCGGCGCGCTCGCCAAGCACTTCGGCAGCATGCAGGCGCTCATGTGCGCGACCGACGAGGACATCGCCGCCATCGACGGCGTCGGGCCGAAGATCGCGGCGTCGGTGCGCGAGTTCTTCCAGGTCCAGAAGAACGTCGCCGTCGTCGAGCGCCTGCGTGAGGCGGGCGTCGTCCTGGAGGAAGAAGCCCGCGAGCCGGAGGCGCCGCAGACGCTCGCCGGGCTCACCTTTGTCCTCACCGGCACGCTCCAGAAGTACAACCGCACCGATGCCGGCAACCGGCTCAAGGCCCTCGGCGCGAAGGTCTCCGGCTCGGTGTCAAAGAAGACGAACTTCGTCGTGGCGGGCGAGGCCGCGGGCTCCAAGCTCACGAAGGCGCAGCAGCTCGGCGTGCCCGTGCTCGACGAGGACGCCCTCGACCGCATCCTCGAGACGGGCAAGGCGCCGACTGCATAGGCGCCCCTGGTCCCGCTGTCACCCCCGACCCGCCGTCGCTCCCGACCCGGCGCCGCCGCTCAGGGCATGTCCCAGGTGCCGTCCTGAGGCAGCTTGCCCTGGGCGGCCATACGCTCCTGGACGGAGCGGAGCGAGACCATGCGGTGCGCCCCTTCTTTCCAGCTCTCCAGGGTGCCCGCCCTGCAGAGCTGGCCGATCCTCGCGCGCGTGATCCCGAGCAGCGAGGCGGCGTCGGAGGCCGTTATCGCGGGGACTCCCATGGCCGAGCGCTCGATCGCGATCGTGACCACGCGGCCGCCGTGGCGCGCGATCCCGCTGCAGGCGGGAAGCATGAGCGCGTCGCGCGAGGCGATGCTGCGGTCGACTTTGTCGGCCAGCCAGCGGGTGGCGTCGCCGAGCGCCTCGTCCAGGTCGCTGACGAGCCATGACGCTTCTTCGGAGCCCAGGGGCTGGAGAACCATAGAGTTCTTGCCATCCGGGGAGTACAGCTCGAACTCGCCAAGGTAGACCATGGCGCACTCATTTCTAAACAGCTCAATAATGTATATAGACATTAGATTATTCAGATTTCTTTGGGATTTCGTCGTCCCGCGAAGTCCGACTAAAGGTAGCGAATCGGTCCCGAGCGCGGCGAACAAAGCCGTCGGCGGGCCCGCGCGGTGGTATAGAATGGCGCGGAAAACATAGTCTCGACCAGACGGAGGAACCATGGAGATCACCAAGGATATCAAGTACGTCGGCGTGAACGACCACGACATCGACCTCTTCGAGGGGCAGTACGATGTGCGAGAGGGCGGGATGGCGTACAACTCCTACGTCGTCCTCGGCTCGCAGAAGGTTGCCGTGATGGACTCCGTCGACGCTCACTTCGTCGACGAGTGGCTCGGCAACGTCGATGCCGCGCTCGCCGGCTGCACCCCCGACTACCTGGTCGTTCAGCACATGGAGCCCGACCACTCCGCCGGCATCGCCTCGTTCATGGAGAAGTACCCCGCCGCCCAGGTCGTCGCCTCCGCGCCGGCCTTCAAGATGATGGTCGCCTACTTCGGGACCGACTTCGCCGATCGCAAGGTCGTCGCGAAGGATGGCTCGACCCTCGACCTCGGCGGCCACGTGCTCACCTTCGTGGGCGCGACGAACGTCCACTGGCCGGAGGTCCTCTTTACCTATGACGCCGCGGACAAGGTGCTCTTCTCGGCCGACGCGTTCGGCAAGTTCGGCGCGCTCGACTACGACGACCCCGAGGGCTGGGCGTGCGAGGCGCGCCGTTACTACTTCGGCATCGTGGGCAAGTTCGGCAAGAACGTCCAGAACGTCCTCAAGAAGGCCGCGGCCCTCGACATCCAGAAGATCTGCCCGCTCCACGGCCCCGTCCTCGACGAGAACCTCGGCTACTACCTGGACACCTACAACACCTGGTCTTCTTACCAGCCGGAGGACCGCGGCGTGACCATCGCCTACGCGAGCGTCTACGGCCACACCAAGCAGGCCGCCCTCGAGCTCGCGGAGGCACTGCGCGAGCGCGGCCAGGAGGTCTCGGTCTTCGACCTCGCGCGCGACGACATGGCCGAGGCCGTTGAGGACGCCTTCCGCTACGACCGCCTCGTCCTCGCGAGCGTGACGTACAACGCGGGCATCTTCCCGTTCATGAGCACCTTCATCCACACGCTCGCCGAGCACGCCTACCAGAACCGCAAGGTCGCCTTCGTCGAGGCCGGCTCCTGGGCGCCGATGGCCGCCAAGGTCATGCGCGGCGAGGTCGAGCAGATGAAGGACATCGAGCTCGCGGATACCGTCGTGACCGTCAAGGGGGCCGTCGACGACGCCTCACGCGCCCAGATCGCGGCGCTCGCCGACGAGCTCTCCAAGTAGGGGAGCGGCCGCGCCGTCCCTCTGCCGCGGCGACTGCGGTGAGGTCGCCGCGCGTTTGCCCGCACCGTAATGGGGGACCGTCGGTAACCGTGCACCGGAATCGGGGAGCGTCGGTACCGACGGTCCCCATTTCTGGTGAGGGGGTTACCGACGGTCCCCCTTTCTGGTGAGAAACGACCGGCTCGAGCCCTTCTTTCACCGGAATTCGTGACCGTCGGTACCGACACTCCGGAAATCTCGTGCGCCTCTTACCGACCCTCCCGGATTCCGGTGCAGGATTACCGACACTCCCCGATTCCGGTGCGCCTCTTAGCGACGCTCCTGGATCTCCGTGTGTCCAAGCTGCTCCGCCGCCGGGTAAAGCTCCCGCCGCGCCGCGCTTGTCTGCATCGCCGCCGGGTAAAGCTCCCGCCCCGCCTTCTCGCCGCGCTTGCCCACCCCGCCGCCGGCAAGAAACCCCGCCGCCGGCAGGAAGCCCTCGCCCCCCCCGCACGCGAGCATCGCAGATTTCCCGTGGGTTTCTTGCCCGCGTCGGGCGCGTGACGACGCGGGAACGTGCGCGTCAACGCACCGTAGCGACTTCGTCTCCTTTTTTCTGACGCGCGTCCGCGACTCCTAAACTCCTTTCCTAGCATTCGCGTACTGCCGCCGAGCGGCGTGCGCGCTCGGCCCCGCGCCGCCCGCGCACGCCCTCGACAAGGAGAGGAAACCCAATGACCCAAACAGAGGACAAGACCCGCCAGCCGGGCCTCTACCGCAGCGAATACGAGCACGACGCCTGCGGCATCGGCGCCATCGCGCACCTCAAGGGCGTCCGCAGCCACCAGACCCTCGACGACGCGCTCTCGGTCCTCGTCAACCTCGAGCACCGCGGCGGCAAGGGCCTCGAGCGCAACACCGGCGACGGCGCCGGCGTGCTCTTCCAGATCCCGCACCGGTTCTTCCGCAAGGAGGCGCAGAAAGAGGGTCAGCTCCTCCCCGACGAGGGCGACTACGGCGTGGCCATGCTCTTCTTCCCGCACGACGATGCGCAGGGCGTCGCCGACGCCAAGCGCGTCTTCGAGGAGGGCTGCGCCGCCAACGGCGTGCCCCTGCTGTTCTGGCGAGAAGTCCCCGTCGACCCGCACGACCTCGGCGACTCCGCCCGCGCCTGCATGCCGACCATCCTGCAGGCCTTCCTTCGCCGCCCCGAGGCATGCCCGCGCGGCATCGACTTCGAGCGCAAGCTCTACGTCACCCGCCGCACCATCGAGCGCGCCGCCGACGCGAACCCCGCGCTCAAGGGCAAGATCTTCTACGTCTGCTCGATGTCCACGCGCACCATCGTCTATAAGGGCATGCTCGTGGCCACGCAGATGCGCCGCTTCTTCATCGACCTGAACGACGCCGCGGTCGAGACCTCCCTCGCGCTCGTGCACTCCCGCTACTCCACGAACACCACGCCCTCCTGGGAGCGCGCGCACCCGAACCGCTACATCATCCACAACGGCGAGATCAACACCCTGCGTGGCAACGTCAGCTGGATCCGCGCCCGCGAGCCGCACCTCTACAGCCCGGTGCTCGGCGCCGACCTCCAGAAGGTCATGCCCGTCATCAACAAAGAGGGCTCCGACTCCGCCATCCTCGACAACGTGCTCGAGTTCCTGACCATGAACGGGCGACCGCTCGACCGCGCCGTGACCCTCATGATCCCCGAGCCCTGGGACAAAAACCCCAACCTCTCGGACAAGCGCCGCAGCTACGACGCCTACCAGTCCATGCTCATGGAGCCTTGGGACGGCCCGGCCGCCATCGCCTTCACCGACGGCAAGATGCTCGGCGCCGCCCTCGACCGCAACGGCCTGCGCCCGGCGCGCTACTACGTCACCCGCGACGACCGCATCATCCTCTCGTCCGAGGTCGGCACCATCGATGTCGACCCGGCGAACATCCAGCAGGCCGGCTGCCTCGGTCCCGGCGAGATGCTCGAGGTCGACCCCGACCAGGGCCGCGTGATCTGGAACGACGAGATCCGCGACAAGTACGCCAACCAGAAGCCCTTCCGCGACTGGCTGGACGACGAGACCCTCGACATCTCCGACCTGCGCGAGCCCGCCGCGGGCGAGCTGCCCGCCCCCCGCGACGCCGGCGTGCGCCTGACCGAGCGCATGGCGCGCCTCGGCTACCACTACGACGACGTCGACGAGGCCATCCGCCCGATGGCGACCGCCGCCAAGGTGCCGCTGGCGTCCATGGGCGTCGACGCGCCGCTGGCCTGCCTCTCGAAGAAGACCCGCTCGTTCTACGACTACTTCCACCAGCTCTTCGCCCAGGTCACGAACCCGCCGATCGACGCTTTGCGCGAGAGCCTCGTGACCTCCCAGGTGCTCTACCTCGGCAACCACGGCAACCTCCTCGAGGACTGCCGCGACACCTGCCGCCTCGTGCGCCTGCAGGGGCCGCTGCTCTCCAAGGACGCGTTCGAGCGCATCTGCGCCATCGACCGCGTGGGCTTCAGGACCGCGCGCCTGGCCGCCGTCTACGGCCGCGCCGACGGCGAGGGCGCCCTCGAGCGCGCGCTCGACGCGCTCGCCGCGGGCGCCGAGAAGGCCATCCGCGACGGCGCGAACATCATCGTGATCTCGGACCGCGCCGCCGAAGGCGAGGTGCCCATCCCGTCGCTTCTCGCCCTGGGCTGCGTGCACAACCACCTCATCCGCGCCGGCCTGCGCATGGATGCCGACCTCGTGGTCGAGTGCGGCGACGCCCTGTGCGCGCACGACTTCGCCTGCCTCGTCGGCTACTCCGCCTCGGGCATCTACCCCTACATGGCGCACGAGTGCATAGCCGACCTGTGCGAGAAGGGCGCCATCAAGCTCCCCGTCGAGGAGGCCCAGGCCAACTACAACCGCGCCGTGACCGCCGGCATCACCTCGATCATGTCCAAGATGGGCATCTCGACCATGCAGGGCTACCACTCCGCGCAGATCTTCGAGATCCTCGGCCTCTCCGACGAGCTCGTCCAGAAGTACTTTACCGCGACGGCCACGCGCATCGGCGGCCTTTCCATCGACGACGTCGAGCGCGAGCAGGACGACCGCTACGACGCCGCGATGGCCCTCGCCAAGACCCCGGCGCCCGACCAGCTGCCGAGCCTCGGCCTCACCAAGTGGCGCCCGGTCGGCGGCGAGGAGCACCTCATCGACCCGAAGACCGTCTACCTGCTGCGCCACGCCTGCGTCGAGGGCGACTACGACGAGTTCAAGGAGTACTCCGAGTACACGCACCGCCGCGGCCGGGCCGTCACCCTGCGCGACCTCATGGGCTTCGACTACGCGGGCCGCACCCCCGTGCCGCTCGAGGAGGTCGAGCCCGTCGAGTCCATCATGACCCGCTTCAACACCGGCGCCATGTCCTACGGCTCCATCAGCCGCGAGCAGCACGAGTGCCTGGCCATCGCCATGAACCGCATCCACGGCCGCTCCAACACCGGCGAGGGCGGCGAGGACCCCGCGCGCGAGACCCCGCTGCCGAACGGCGACTCAAAGAAGTCCGCCATCAAGCAGGTCGCGTCCGGCCGCTTCGGCGTCACCTCCCGCTACCTGCGCTCCGCCATCGAGATCCAGATCAAGATGGCCCAGGGAGCCAAGCCCGGCGAGGGCGGCCACCTGCCCGGCAAGAAGGTCTACCCCTGGATCGCCGAGGTGCGCCAGTCGACCCCGGGCGTGGGGCTCATCTCGCCGCCGCCCCACCACGACATCTACTCCATCGAGGATTTGGCCGAGCTCATCTTCGACCTGAAGAACGCGAACCCCGACGCCCGCATCTCCGTCAAGCTCTGCGCGCTGGCCGGCGTGGGAACCATCGCCACCGGCGTCGCCAAGGGCGGCGCGGACAAGATCACGATCTCGGGTCACAACGGCGGCACGGGCGCCGCGCCGCGCGACTCCATCTACCACGCCGGCATCCCGTTCGAGATCGGCCTGGCCGAGACCCAACAGACGCTGCTGCGCAACGGCCTGCGCTCCCGCGTGGTCGTGGAGACCGACGGCAAGCTCATGAGCGGCCGCGACGTCGCCATCGCCGCCCTTCTGGGCGCCGAGGAGTTCGGCTTCGCCACCATGCCGCTCATCGCCTGCGGCTGCCTCATGCAGCGCGACTGCCAGCAGGACACCTGCCCGGCGGGCATCGCCACGCAGAACTGCAAGCTGCGCGGCCGCTTCTCCGGCAAGCCCGAGCACGTGGTCAACTTCATGACCTTCGTCGCGGCCGAGCTGCGCGAGTACATGGCGCGCCTGGGCTTCCGCACCGTCGACGAGATGGTCGGCCACGCCGAGTGCCTGCGCCAGGTCGAGGTCGAGGGCAACTGGAAGGCCAATACCATCGACCTCACCGACGTCCTCGCCACCAACACCAACGAGTACGGCAAGAAGATCCCGGGCGCCGACGGCAAGCACTTCTTGGCCTCCATGGCCCCCGACCTCGAGATCGGCAAGACCCTCGACGCCACGCTCTTCGTCCCCTATACCGCGAGCGCCCGCGCCCACCTCGAGCCGATCCGCTTCCACGCGGACATCGACAACGTGAACCGCTGCGTGGGCACGCTGCTCGGTTCCATGGTGACCAAGCAGCACCCCGAAGGCCTGCCCGAGGGCTCCGTCACCGTCGACTGCGAGGGCTCCGGCGGCCAGAGCTTCGGCGCCTTCCTGCCGGCCGGAGTGACGCTCAACATCGAGGGCGACGCGAACGACTACTTCGGCAAGGGGCTCTCCGGCGGCGTGCTGTCCGTGCGCCCGCCCGAGGCGGCCACCTACAAGTTCGACGAGAACATCGTCATCGGCAACGTCGCGTTCTACGGCGCGACGAGCGGCCGCGGCTTCGTGAACGGCCTTGCCGGCCAGCGCTTCGCCGTGCGCAACTCCGGCGCGACCGTCGTCGTCGAGGGCTGCGGCAACCACGGCTGCGAATACATGACAGGCGGCCTGGCCCTCATCCTCGGCGAGGTAGGCATGAACTTCGCCGCGGGCATGAGCGGTGGCATCGCCTACGTCTACGACGAGTTCGGCACGCTGGCGTCGCGCTGCAACCTCGATATGGTCGAGCTCAAGCAGCCGACCGAGGACGAGATCGAGCTCATCCACAACCTCGTGGAGGAGCACGCGCTGCGCACCTCGAGCCCGCGCGGCATAAAGATGCTCTACCGATTCAAGGCCGTCTCGAAGAACTTTGTCAAGGTCATCCCGCGCGACTACGAGCGCGTCCTCGCCTACGTCGCGGATGGGGAGGCACGCGGCATGTCGCATGCCGACGCCCTCCAGTTCGCGTTCGACTCCATGAAAGAAGGGAACTAACCCATGGGCAAGCCAGGAGCATTTCTTTCCTTGGGCCGTAAAGCCCATGACCTTCGTCCCGTCGCCGAGCGCACGAAGGACTACGACGAGCTCTACGTGACGCTCAGCCAGGAGGCCCAGCAGCTGCAGGCCAGCCGCTGCATGATGTGCGGCGTGGCGTTCTGCCAGACCGGCGTGAGCTTCGGGCATGCCCGCCCGTCGGGCTGCCCCCTGCACAACCTCATCCCCGAGTGGAACGACCTGCTGTACCGCGGCGAGATGCGCGAGGCCGCCGAGCGCCTGGCGCTCACCTCGCCGCTGCCCGAGTTCACGAGTCGCGTGTGCCCGGCTCTGTGCGAGGCAGCCTGCAACCTGGGCTGCCACGACGAGGCCGAGACGATCCACGACAACGAGCGCGCCATCAGCGACTGGGAGTGGGCCCATGGCGGGCCGCGCCGCTTCGAGCCCGCGACCGAGGGCGCCCCCGCCGTCGCCGTCGTCGGCAGCGGCCCTGCGGGCCTGGCCGCGGCCTGGGAGCTCGCCCGCCGCGGCGCGCGCGTGACGGTCTACGAGAAGTCCGACCGCGCCGGCGGCCTGCTCATGTACGGCATCCCGAACATGAAGCTCGAGAAGTCCGTGGTCGAGCGCCGCGTCGACCTCATGCGCGAGCTCGGCATCGAGTTTTGCCTCGGCGCTGACGCGAGCGAGGCGGGCGTCGCCGAGGGGCTGCGCCGCGACTTCGACGCCGTGGTCGTGGCGGTGGGCGCCGGCGCCCCGCGAGGCCTTTCCGCCAAGGGCTTTGACGCCGGAGTGGCCGCGGGCGGCGTCGTGTACGCCGTTGACTACCTGACCTCCGCCACCAAGTCCGTGCTCGGCGGCGGGGCCCCCGCCATCGACGCCGCGGGCAAGGACGTCGTCGTCATCGGCGGGGGAGACACGGGCAACGACTGCCTGGGCACCGCCGTGCGCCAGGGCGCGAAGTCCGTGCGCCAGCTCGAGTTCCTCCCCTGTGCGCCCGAGGTCGCCGCGCCGGGCAACCAGTGGCCGCAGTGGCCGAACGTAAAGAAGACCGACTATGGCCAGCAGGAGGCCATCGCCCTCATGGGCGCCGAGATGCGCGAGTGGGGGATCGACACCCTCGAGGTGGCCCTCGACGCCGCGGGCGAGGTCTGCGGCCTCGACGTCGTCGACCTCGACTGGTCCGCCGGCAAGCCCGAGCGCCGCATGGACACCGAACGCACCTACCCGGCGCAGCTCGTGCTCATCGCCTGCGGGTTCACCGGCCCCGTGCGCTCCGTCTACGACGCCCTCGGCGCCCAGATGGCTGTGTCCGGCCGCCCGCTGCCCGTGATGGCCGAGGCCGGCTCGCACCGCTGCGCGGCCGCTGAGGGCGACGGCGCGCCCGTCTTTGCCGCGGGCGACGCGCGCAACGGCAGCTCCCTTGTGGTCTCCGCGATCGCCGACGCCATGGCGTGCGCCGGCGAGGTCGCCGCAGAGCTGAGGCTATAAGGGTGGACGGGTCCGGGGACATCCCGATCGTCACGGGGCGCGGCGGCCGACGCCCGTCGGCCGCCGGCGGCCTCGTGTGGCTTGTCGACGGCGAGGACCGCCCCTTCCGCGACGCGTCCGAGACCCAACGCCCCTGGCTCGAGGACTCGGCCGACTGGGGCGACGGCCAGCCCGACCCCGCGCCCGCGCCGAAGCCCGACGACGAGCCCGGCGGCCTCGTCTGGATCTAGCGAACGTTCCGGCTTCGCGAGGATCCGATCTTCGTTTTCAGGGAGCTTTATTGCTTCTGACGCCTCTGTGGCATTCACATAGGCATAGCCTTGAACGAAGAAGATAAGGACGTGTCCACTGAAGCGATGGGGGCGTGTTTCTCTTGGAGAATGGCATGAATGTTCTGCTGGACGCCGTCGAGCGGCAGGCGGGGGATCGCCCCGGCTCCGCGGCGTTCTCCTCGGTATCGGACGGCAAGACGAGCTACGGAGAGCTGTGGGAGGCGACGTGCCGCATCGCGCGGGGCCTCGCGTCGCGCGTCGACGGCGACGGCCCCGTCCTCGTGCTGGGGCCGAAGGCGGCCCTCACGGTCGAGTCGTTCCTCGCTTGTCTGATGAGCGGACACGCGTATGTGCCCATCGACATTGAGCTCCCCGCCCGCCGCGTCGCCGACATCGCGGGCCAGATCGAGGGCGCGACGCTGCTCACCGCCTGCGACGTGCCAGCGGGGCTGGCCGACACGCTGCCGCAGGCGAAGGTCGTCGACGCCCGCGAGCTCGCGGAGCCCGCGCCGGGAGAGCAGGTGCCTTCGCCCCTTGCCCGCGAGCGGTGGGTCCATGGAGAGCAGACGCAGTACATCATCTTCACCTCCGGCTCCACCGGCCGCCCCAAGGGCATCGAGGTCACCGAGAGCTGCGTCGCGAATTTCTCGCGCTGGCTCGCCGGGTTCCCCGTCGTTCGCGACGGAGGCCGCGTGTTCCTCGACCAGGCGCACTACTCCTTCGACCTCTCGGAGTACGAGCTCGTGGGCGCGCTCGTCACCGGGGGCTGCCTCTTTGCGGTCGACGGCAAGGAGTCGTCCGACTTCCGCGCGCTCTTCGCCGCCCTGCGCGGCTCCGGCGTCGAGGTGTGGGTGTCAACGCCCTCCTTCGCCGACATGTGCCTCGCCGACCCCTCCTTCGGCAGCGAGCTTTTGCCCGACCTTCGGCTGTTCCTCTTTTGCGGGGAGGCGCTGCACCACACGACGGTGCAGAAGCTCCGCGCCCGCTTCGGGGAGCAGGCGATCGTCGCGAACACCTACGGCCCCACCGAGTCGACCGTGGCGGTGACCTACTGCGAGATCGGCGACGCGGAGCTCACCGACACGGCCGCGCTGCCCGTCGGCTACCCCCGCAAGGGCACCGAGCTCAGGATCGTCGACCACGAGACGGGCGAGCCCATGCCGGAGGGCCAGACCGGCGAGATCGTGATCGCGGGCGACACCGTGGCGCGCGGCTACTACGAGAACCCCCAGAAGACCGCCGAGGCGTTCTTCCGCTCCACGATGTCCGACGGCATGCCTGTGCGCGCATATCGTACCGGTGACCTGGGCTTTATTGGAAATGACGGTATGCTGCACTGCGCCGGCCGCCTCGACTCGCTCGTCAAGCTCAACGGCTTCCGCATCGAGCTCGGCGAGGTCGAGGGCGCCCTCGAGGCCGTCGGCTGCGTGCGCCACGCGGTCGTGGTCCCCGCGACGCGCGCCGGCCGTGTGGCGAGCCTGTGCGCCTTCGTCGTGGTCGACGAGGCCGCGGCCGCCCGCGAGCTCGGCGCCGAGGCCGCCGCGTCCGGCTTCGCGCTCGGCCGCGCCCTCAAGGCCGAGCTCGCCCAGACGCTTCCCGCCTACATGGTGCCGCGCCAGGTGCGCGTGCTCGACCAGATGCCGCTCAACGCGAACGGCAAGGTGGATCGCAAGGCGCTCGCCGCGAGCGTCTCCAAGTAGCAGAGCGCGCCGGATCGGCGCGCGACCATAAGAAAGGAACCGATTCCCATGACCGAAGAAGAAACCCGCGCGAAGGTGCTCGACCTGCTCGAGGACGTGGCCGGCGACCCCGAGGTGCGCGAGCACCTGGACGAGGACCTCTTTGAGCTCGGGTTCCTCGACTCCATGGCGGCCATCGAGCTGCTCGTGGGCCTCGAGGACGAGCTCGGCGTCTCCATCGCCCCGACCGAGGTCGAGCGCTCCGAGATGAACACCGTGAACAAGATCGTGGCGCAGGTTGTCAAGCGCCTCTAGGCGCGGTCGCGGCCTGCCGGCCTTCCCCGGGGACGCCCGGGGCGGGCCTTTGATGTGGAAGTGAGTACAGTTTGACGCTCTTTGCGGACCCGAGCTTCTTTGTGCTGCTGGCCGTGGCCGTCGCGGGCGCGGCGGCCATCGGGCTTTCCGGCCATACGCTGCGGCACTACGGCCTCGCCGTCTCCGTCGGCTTTCTGGCCTGCGTGTTCTTCAAGACGCCGGCGCAGCTCGCGGCGCTTCTCGCCTTCGTCGCCGTGGCGCGGGCCGCGGTGCTCTTCCTCGCGCGGGACCCGAAGGACAAGCGCCGCTACCTCGTCGCCGTCGCATCCACGCTCGCGCCGCTCGTGGTCTACAAGGTGTCCGCCGTCTTCGACCAGAGCATCTGGGGCTTCGTCGGCATCAGCTATGTGACCTTCAAGGCCACCCAGGTCGTTATCGAGGTCCACGACGGCCTCATCGCGCGCGATGAGCTCGGGCTCGAGGACTGGCTGTACTTCTTGCTGTTCTTCCCGCAGTTCAGCTCGGGCCCCATCGACCGAAGCCGGCGCTTTGCCGCGGACGCGCACGCGACGCCTTCCCGCGACGAGTACGCCGGCATGCTCGCTCGCGGCATCCTGCTGCTCCTCGCGGGCGCGGTCTACAAGGTCGTCGTCGCGACCTGGATCCACCGCTTCTACGCACCCTCGGCCACGGGCGACGCGCTGCAGCAGCTCCAGACGGCGCTCCTCTACGGCCTGTACCTCTTCTGCGACTTCCAGGGCTACAGCCTGATGGCGATGGGCGCGAGCTATTGCCTCGGCATCCGCTGCCCGCGCAACTTCCGCGCGCCGTTCGCCGCCGTGGACATCATCGACTTCTGGAACCGCTGGCACATCACGCTCTCCACGTGGTTCCGCGACTTCGTCTTTATGCGCTTCACTCGCTGGGTCATGCACCGCAAGTTGCTGCACGACCGTCTGCAGGTCGCGATGTGCGCCTTCATGGTCGACATGCTTGTCATGGGGTTCTGGCACGGGATCGCGTGGTGCTATATCGGCTACGGCATCTACCACGGCGTGCTCCTCGCCGTGACGCAGGCGATGCAGAAACGCTGGGGGTTCTACAAGAAGCACCGCCGCGACCGCTGGTTCCGCGCGTGCAGCTGGGCCGTGACGCAGGCGCTCGTCTTCCTCGGCTTCGCGATCTTCTCTGGACAGGTGGGGATGCTCCTTGGATAAGCGCACGACGGATAAGCGCACAGCGCCCAGGCTGCCCTTTCGCCCGCTCGCGGACAAGCTGAAGGCGGCGTCCTCGCGCCTGACGGGGACGGGGCTGCTTGCGGCGGTGCTCTGCGGCACAACCGCGCTCGGATGCGGCTTCGTGGCGTTCGACGCGCTCGTGCTGCCTGGCAACGGCCGCGCCGACGCGAGCAAGCTCTACGACTACGTGTACGCCGCCGGCAAGTCCGAGAACGTCGACTTCGTCGCGAACAACATGTCCGACGACGGGCTTTTGTGCTTCGGCTCCTCCGAGTGGTACATCTCCAAGAACCGCGTGAGCATGTGCCCGCAGGCGGTCTTCGGCGAGTCCGGCGCCGGCGTGGACATGACCTACATCGGCGAGGGGTACGACCAGGACCTGTGGCAGGCGATCGCCGCGGGCGCCTATGGGACGGGGAGCAAGGTCAAGAACCGCAAGGTCGTGCTCATGGTCTCGCCCCAGTGGTTCTTCAAGAACTCGGGCGACGAGAACAAGCTCTACACCAAGTTCAGCTACTCGCTCTACCGCGCATTCATGCAGAGCGACCAGGTCTCGGAAAAGACCAAGGCATACGTCCGCGGGCGCTGCTCCGTGCTCGGCGTCGAGGCGGACAAGCTCGCCGCCGCCTCGCGCGACACGGCGCTCGACGCGGTCAACGACGAGGTGTTTGCCGCGACGGACGCCTGGCAGCTGCGCAGCGACATCAACAACATAACCAAGCTCGCGCCGACGAAGTCCGATGCCCGCCGCGCGGCCGAGTCCTCGGGGCAGTCGAGCGAGCCCGACTGGGACGCGCTTCTTTCCAGCGCCCAGAGCGAGGGCGAGGCCGCCTGCACGAACAACGACTTCGGCGTCTACGACGCGTTCTGGGAGAAGAACCACACCTTCGACCCGGAGCTCTTCCAGAACTTCGACCAGGCGAACGACGAGTACACCGACTTCGCGTGCCTGCTCGAGGTGTGCCGCGAGGTCGGGTTCGAGCCGCTCGTGTGCATCCTGCCGGTGCACGGCCAGTGGTACGACGTGAGCGACGTCTCGCAGGCGGACCGGCAAGGGTACTACGAGCGGATCCGCCAGATCTGCGACGCCGCCGGCGCGAGCTATGCCGACTTCAGCGGCTTCGAGTACGAGAAGTACTTCCTGTGCGACACCGTCCACCCCGGCTGGAAGGGCTGGGTGCGCATCGAGCACGCGGTCTACGACTACGCCAAGGACGTGCGCGGACAGGATGATTGCATAGTTTGGGGAGATGGACAGAAGTGAGTGAGCGGGTAATCTACGTCGCTGCGGCGCTCGCGGTCGTCGCGGCGGGGGCGCTGCTCGTGTGGTTCTGCGCTTTTTCGGGTCTGAACGAGCCGGTGCAGTTCATCTATGGCGGGTTCTAAGCTCTGCAAAGAAGGGCGCCGCGCGCGGCGCGGAGCCTGGGCGCTCGCGAAGGCGGCGGCGCTCGCGCTCGCGCTCGGTACCTGGGCGGTTTTCGCCTGCCCAGCCCTCGCGGACGAGGCGCTGCTGCCGGGGGACGCCGACGAGGTCACCGACGAGCAGCAGGTCGACCCCACGGACGTCGGCGCGGCGCCGGTGGGCTGCGAGCCCGACGACGCGCAGCTCAGGGAGTCCATCGACGCCTATCTCGACGACAACTTCCCCGAGTCCGGCATCCCCGGCATGGCCGTGGCCGTCGTCGACTCGGAAGGCGTGCGCTACGAGCGCGTGCTCGGCGATGTGCGGAGCGCCGACGACACCTTCATCATCGGGTCCCTCTCCAAGTCGATGACGTCGGTCGCGGTGCAGCAGCTGGTGGACGCCGGCCGCGTCGACCTCGACGCCCCGGCCGCGCTCTACGCGCCCGAGCTCGGGGTCCCGAAGTCGGTGACGGTGCGCTCGCTCCTCAACCAGACGAGCGGATTCGGCTACTACGAGTCGCTGGCGAGGGCGCGCTCGGGGGAGTGCGCCGGCAGGTTCAGCTATGCGAACGCGAACTACGACCTGCTCGGGCGAATCGTCGAGAACGTGAGCGGAATGAGCTGCGGGGAGTATCTGCGCGCCTACGTGTTCGGCCCGCTGGGCATGCGAGACGCCTCCATCGACGGCGAGGCCGCCTGCGCCCCCGCGGCGACGGGGCATCGCAACTGGTTCGGGCTGAACGTCGCCGACGGGTTCGCGCACAAGCGCGGCGACGACGCGTGGGGCGGGCCTTCGTCGGGCTACGTGCGCGCGAGCATATCGGATATGGCTTCTTACCTGCGGATGTATTTGAACAGCGGAGCCGGTGTGGTCACGCCTGCGGGCATCCACCGCATGGTGTACGACCGTGTTCCGGACCCTGACGGCGACTCGTTCTACGGCATGGGCTGGACGACCTTCCGCTGGGACGACGGCGAGACGGTCATGTCACACGACGGCGACGTCGAGAACTACGTGGCGCGCATGTGCATCGTGCCGGGGCGCGACCTCGGGATCGTGCTTCTTTGCGACGCTAACGACGCCGTGGAGGGCAACTCCGCGTTCTGGCAGATCGGCGACGACGTGACGTCTTTGGCCGTGGGCGGCTCTGCGGCGGGGGTTGACGGGGGCGCGGCGCCTCGGCTGCACGCACGCTTCGACGTCGCATACGCGCTCGCCATCGCGGCGTGCGCCGGAGCGCTGGTGTTGAGCCTGACGGCGCGGCGCAGCCGTTCCGAGGATCGCCTGGAGCGCGTCGTGCGCCTCGTTTGGGGGGTCGCTCTGCACATCGTCCTGCCTGTGGCGATCGTGCTCTACCCGATGACCTTCGACATGCGCCTGCGTGATTTCGCGGACTTCTACCCGGAGCAGGCCGCCGTGGGGCTCATGTGCGCGGCGCTCCTGCTCGCCGGTGGCGTCGCGGAGGTGGCTGCTCGCCGGCGGCGCGTTACTTGTCGCTGAAGGTCACCGAGCAGGAGCCGCCCTCGGGGTGCACGAGGTCGGCCAGGGTCTTCGAGTCGAGGTAGCTCGAGGTCACGCGCCCGAGGTCGCGCCAGACGCCGACGGTCGAGCAGGTGTTGACCTGCGGGCAGATGGTGCCGTTCGAGCAGTCGAGGCAGTTCACGGGCGCGAGCGAGCCTTCCGCCGCGCGCAGGATCTCGCCGAGTGTGTAGTCCTTCGGCTCGCGGGTGAGCTTGTAGCCGCCGCCCTTGCCGCGCTGGCTCTGCACGTAGCCCGCCTTGTGCATGAGCGAGATCACCTGCTCGAGGTACTTGCGCGAGATGTTCTGCCGCTTGGAGACGTCGCCCAGGGAGACCCAGCCCTCGTGCCCGGCGAGGTCGGCCATCGCGCGCAGGGCGTAGATGCCCTTCGTCGAGAACATTCCCATGCTTATCTCCTATCCAATGACGAAAAGGGACAGTCCCTTTTCGTCATTTGTTCTCCAGCATCTCCTCGAGGGTGCGCCACGCGAGCTCGGCGCACTTGACGCGCGCGGGCATGTGGGCGATGTCCTTGAGGATCGAGGCGTCCTCGAGGTCGGCGAGCGAGGGATCGTCCTCGGGGATCTCGCCGCGGACCATCTGCATAAAGAGCTTGCAGAGACGGATGGCCTCCTCGGGCTTCTTGTCGATCATGAGGTCGCTCATGATGTCGGCGGAAGCCTGGCTGATGGCGCAGCCGTGCCCGGTGAACGCGGCCTCCTCGATGGTCCCGTCGTCGGCGAACTTGATCGAGAAATTCAGCTCGTCTCCGCAGGAGGGGTTCACGCCCTCGTGCGTGCAGTCGGGGTCCTCCATCTGGTACTTGTAGTCGGGGTGGGACACGTGGTCCATGAACTCGGCGTTGTAGAGGTCAGTCACGGCCATGGAATACCTGCCAAACTTGGGCCAGACCGTCGATGAGGCGGTCGATGTCGGATTTGTCGTTGTAGAAGGCCACGCTCGCGCGGCAGCAGGCGAGGTTCTCCACGCCGAGCCAGGTGAGCAGCGGCTGGACGCAGTGGTGTCCCGCGCGGATGCAGACGCCGGACATGTCGAGGATGCTCGCCACGTCGTGCGGGTGGATCCCGCGGACGTTGAAGCTCACGACTCCGTGGTGCGCCGAGGCCTCGGCGGGCCCGATGACGTCGATGTAGTCGAGCTCGGCCATCTGGCCCATGAGGTAGGAGACGAGCGCCGCCTCGCGCGCGGCCACATCGTCGTAGCCGACGGTCTGCGTGAGGTAGGTGAGCGCGGCGCCGGTGGCGTAGATGCCCGCGGCGTCCTGCGTGCCGGCCTCGAACTTCTCGGGCACGGGCGCCCACGTGGCGTCCTGCTCGCTCACGGAGTCGATCATCTCGCCGCCGGTGAGCATCGGGGGCATGCCGGCAAGAAGCTCGTGGCGCCCCCACAGCACGCCGATGCCCAAGGGGCCGAGCGCCTTGTGCCCGCTGAAGGCGAGGAAGTCCGCGCCGAGCTCGCGCACGTCGACGGCCATGTGGGGCACCGACTGGGCGGCGTCGACGACGACGTAGGCGCCGTTCGCGTGGGCCGCCTCGGCGATCTTCTCGACGGGGTTGCGCACGCCCATGACGTTGGAGATCTCGCCCACGGCGACGATGCGCGTGGAAGGGCCGATCTTTGCTGCGATCTCCTCATCGGAAATGAAGCCCTGCTCATCGGGGTAGAGATAGGCGAGCTTGGCCCCGGCCGCGCGGCACGCCTGCTGCCAGGGGATGAGGTTCGAGTGGTGCTCCATCACCGTGATGACGACCTCGTCGCCGGCATGCAGGACCGTCGGCGCGAAGGACTTGGCCACAAGGTTCAGGCTCTCGCTCGTGTTGCGGGTAAAGACGATGTCGTCGGCGAGCGGCTTGCCGGCCTCGTCGACGGCGCCGATCAGGCGGGCGATCTGCTCGCGGACGGCGCCGATCTCCGACGTCGCGGCGACCGAGAGGCTGTAGAGCCCGCGCAACGGGTTCGCGTTCATCTTCGTGTAGAAGTCGCGCTCTGCGTCGAGCACGCACGCGGGGCGCTGCGCCGTGGCGGCGGAGTCGAGGAACGCGATGTCCGGGCGGCTCGCGAGCAGCGGGAAGTCCGCCTTGTAGGGGTTCTTCTCGATATCTACCATTACTCGCTCACCTCGTCGGACGTGACGAAAAGGGACTGTCCCTTTTCGTCATCCGCGCCGTCGTCGAAGTCGTGGGCGACGTCGGCGCCGAGGACCGCCTCGGCGCGCGCGACGGCGGCGGTGTGCGAGGCCGCCTCGGGGGCGTGCATGATGGCGTCCTCGAAGATGGCGCGGACAAAGAGCTGCTCGGCCTCGCGGCGAGAGAGGCCGCGGTCCATGAGATAGTCGATCTGCTCGGGACTCACGCTGCCGATGGTGGCGCCGTGGTTGCCCGCGACGTCGTCCTCGTCGCACAGGATGACCGGCATGGTTTTGTTGACCACGTCGTCGCCGAGCACGAGCACGCTCTCGGCCTCGTTGCCCTTGCTGCCGCGCGCGCCGTGCACGAGGTCGATGGTCGCGCGCAGCGACTTCCTCGCGGCGTCGTCGAGCGCGCCCGACTCGTGGACCTCGGCGCGGGTGTTGCGCCCGCGCTGGCGCACGATATGGTTCATGTCGAGCACCTCGGTGCCGCGCGCATGGTAACGGGTAAGGAGGTCGATCCTGGAGCGGTCGCCCGCGAGGTCGCAGGCAAGCCCGAGGGCGACGGTGCCGCCGCCGAGGGCGTACTGGCGTACCTCGACGCGCGCGTCGTCGCCGGCGCTGATGCCGACGCTCTCGAGGTGCTGCTGGCCCTCGCCCACGCCGAGCACCTCGACGATGCTCACACGGGAGCGGGCCCCGGCGATCACGCGCAAGAGGGAGGCGGAGGTGCCCTCCTTGCCCGCGCCGCTCGCGGCGACCACGATGGTGCACTCGGCGTCGTCTCGGACCATGACGCCGGTGTCGGCGACGCCGCTCTCGTCGGCGCTCACGCTGACCACGATGGGCTCCTCGCGCTTCTGCCCCCGCGGGACCTCGACGTAGCGGGCGTCGGCCGCCTGGGAACAGACCCAGTCGGTGACCTGCTGGCCCATGCCACACTCGAGCTTGCCGAAGAGCTGCGGCAGCGCGAAGTAGACGTCGCCCTTGCGGGAGATCTTGGGCACGGTGAGGGTGATGTCGTTCGCGCGCAGGCGGTTCCAGGTCTGCGCGGGGGGAGTGTTCACGCGCTCGAGCGTGACGGCGCTAGGCGCGTCTGCGGCGCCGAGGGTGTTCTTCTCGTCAGCCATTAGCCGATCGCCCCTTCCATCTCGAGCTTGATCAGGTTGTTCATCTCGACGGCGTACTCCATGGGCAGCTCCTTCGAGACCGGGTTCGCGAAGCCGTTGACCACGAGCGTGCGCGCCTCTGCCTCCGAGCAGCCGCGGCTCATGAGGTAGAGGATCGTGTCGTCGGAGATGCGGCCGATCGTGGCCTCGTGGCCCACCTGCGCCGTGGCGTTTCGCACGTCCATGGCGGGGATGGTGTCCGAGCGGCTGATGTCGTCGAGCATGAGCGACTGGCAAGAGACGCTGCACCGCGCGCGGTCGGCGCGGCGGCCCACCACGACGGAGCTGCGGAACGTGTTCACGCCGCCGTCCTTCGAGATGGACTTGGTGTTGACGGTCGCGGTGGTGTCGGGGCCGTTCATGACGACCTTGCAGCCCGTGTCGAGGTCCTGCGTGGCGCCGGCGAAGGTGATGCCGGTGAACTCGCAGCTCGAGCGCGCGCCCTCCATGATGGTGGTGGGGTAGAGGTAGCTCACGTGGCTGCCGAAGGAGCCCGAGACCCACTCCATCTTTGCGTCGGCGCCGATCTTGGCCCGCTTGGTGTTGAGGTTGTACATGTTCTTCGACCAGTTCTCGATGGTCGAGTAGCGCAGGCGCGCCCCGTCCTTGACGAAGAGCTCGACGGCGCCCGCGTGGAGGTTGGCCGCGAAGTACTTCGGCGCGGAACAGCCCTCGATGAAGTGCAGGTCGGCGCCGGGCTCGACGATGATGAGCGTGTGCTCGAACTGGCCCGCGCCCTCGGCGTTCAGGCGGAAGTAGCTCTGCAGCGGGTAGTCGAGGGAGACCCCGGCCGGCACATAGACGAACGAGCCGCCGCTCCACACGGCGTAGTGCAGCGCCGCGAACTTGTGGTCGGTGGGCGGGATGAGGGTGCCGAAGTACTCGTGCACCACGGGCTCCCACTTGGGGTCGTGAAGCGCGTCCTCGATTGTCGTGTAGACGACGCCCTGCTTGGCGACCTCTTCACGCATGTTGTGGTAGACGATCTCGGAGTCGTACTGGGCGCCGACGCCAGCCAGGCTCTCGCGCTCGGCCTCGGGGATGCCCAGGCGGTCGAAGGTGTCCTTGATGTCGGCGGGGACATCGTCCCAGCTCTTGGCCTGCTTGGTCTTGGGCGAGACGAAGGTCGAGATGTGGTCTAGGTCGAGCCCCGCGATGGACGGGCCCCAGTTGGGCGCCATGTCGCGCGCGTGGTACTTCTCGAGCGCGTCGAGGCGCATCTGGAGCATCCAGTCGGGCTCGTCCTTCTTTGCGCTGATGGCACGGACGATGTCGGGGGTCAGGCCGTCGGCGTAGCGCTCGTAGCCCTCCTCGGACTTGGTGAAGTCGTAGAGGGAGCGGTCGACGTCCGCGACCTGCGTGCGCTTCTTTGCGCGCTCGTCGCTCACTGGGCGTCGACCCCCTCGGCCGCGGGCGCGGCGGCGATGATGCCCTGCTCGGCGGCCTGGCGCTCGAAGCGCTCGAAGCCGTTGGCGTCGATGTCGGAGATGAGCGAGGCCGGGCCCTCGGCGACCATGTGGCCCTTGACCATGACGTGGGTGCGGTCGACCTCGAGGCGCTCGAGGATGCGCGTGTTGTGCGTGATCACGATGAGCGCGCCGTCGCACTGCTCGCGGTAGGCTTCGATGCCGCGGCTGACGACGCCCAGGGCGTCGACGTCGAGGCCGGAGTCGGTCTCGTCGAGGATGGCGAGCTTGGGCTGCAGCAGGAGCAGCTGGAGCATCTCGATCTTTTTCTTCTCGCCGCCCGAGAAGCCGACGTTGAGCTCGCGCATGAGGAAGGACTGGTCGAGGTCGAGCTGGTCGGCGATCTCGCCCACGCGCTTGCGGAACTTGCGCGCGGTGGTCTTGAGCTCGGGGCGCATTTGGCAGATCGTGCGCAGGAAGCTGTAGAGGGGCACGCCCGGCACCTCGACAGGCGCCTGGTAGGAAAGGAAGATGCCCGCGAGCGAGCGCTTGTCAGCACCCGCGTCGGTGAGGTCGGCGCCGTCGAACTCGATGGAGCCGCCGGTGAGCTTGTAGGTCGGGTCGCCCATGATGACGTGGCCGAGGGTGGACTTGCCCGCGCCGTTGGGGCCCATGAGGACGTGGCACTCGCCGGCGCCCACGGCCAGGTCGATGCCGTGGAGGATCGGCTTGTCCTCGGTCCCGGCGCTGACGCCGCTCACGTTCAGAAGCGCTTGTGACATTCTGTCTCCTTATATCTGCGCGTTACGCGTGCGTTCGCGCTAATTCACAGTGGCGAGTAGGGATTATATCCTAAATACCCCTCAAGCGGGGGGATTTACGCCTGGGACAAAATCCCCCGTCCCTTTTGTCCCAGGGCGTGCCATACTGGAGCGCGTTGGCTCCGTGCGCGTTTGGAGATGGGCATATGTACATGTTCGAGAGCGGTATTTACCTAGCGGACTGATCCGGTCCCTCCGCCCCTGCCCGTACTCTGCCTTATTTGGAGCCTAACCCATGAGATTTCTCTCTACCCCCACGCGGCGAATCGTCGCGATGAACTTCTTTTCCATGCTCGCCTTCCAGGCCACCTACTTCGTCGGCGTCATCGGGTGCGCGACCTACGTGCTTGGCCTCGGTGCCCTCGAGGTGTCGGTGCTCGTCTTTTTGCTCAACGTCGTGCTTGTCGCCGGCAACCTCGCCTCAGGCCCCGTCATCGACACCATCGGCCCGAGGCGCACGTTGATGGCGGTGCTTTCGGTCACCTCCGTCCTCGGCGCCGTCGCGTGGCTCGCGCCCGTGAGCTACCCCGAGCTCGTGCTCGTGGCGATGGCGCTCGGCCTCTCGTTCGGCATGTCCACGACCGCGATCGACGCCTACCCGCGCTATTTCTCAGAGGACGCCGGCGAGCTCGCGCGCATGAACAGCCTGAACCAGGTGGCCACCGGCGCGAGCGTGGTCATCGGCCCCGCGATGGCGGGCTGGATCACCACATGGGCGCCCGTGCAGTGCGTGTTCTCGCTGCTCATGCTCGCGCCCGTGCCCGCCGTCGCGCTCGCGTGGGCGACGTGCGAGGAACTTACGGCGGCAAGAAGTGCCACCGACGACGCCGACGCCGAGCCCCAAGCGGGCGGCCTGCGCGGGTTTCTTTCCAACGCCGCCGAGGGCGTGCGCATCGTCTTTGGCCGCGAGGACCTGCGCGTGCTCTTCTTCATCGGCTTCCTCGGCTTTTTTGCCTACGGGGCCTTCGACTCGCTCGAGTCGCTCTTCTACCGAGACGTGCTCCGCGTGGGCGCCGACTGGATGGGTTGGCTCTCGGCCGTCTCGGGCATGGGCGGCGTCGCGGGCTCGCTGCTCGTGCTCAAGATTCCCAAGCAAAGCCTCTCCACGCGTCTGCTCGCCCTTATCCTCACGCTCGTCGGCGTGGGCTCGATGATCTACACAGGGACTCCCTTCGTCGCCGTCGCCGCCGTGGGCCAGGTCATCACGGGCATCGGCTTCGGTGCCCTCGCGCCTGTGCGCACCACGCTCACGCAGCAGCGCTGCGAGCCGGGCAACGTGGGGCGCGTCTCGTCGATCATGCGCATGGGGATGAACTCCGCGGGCACGCTGCCGCTGCTCGTGTCCCCTGCGCTCGCCGCCGCCTTCGGTCCGCAGGCCGTGCTCTTCGGCGCGTCGACGCTCGCGGCCCTCATCGGCCTCGCGTTCGCGCTTCGCGGCGACGAGTGAGGCCGGTTTGGCGGCGCCCGGGCCAGCTGCGGCGCATGCCGCGCCCGCTTCGCCTTCCGTTCGGGGTTCTCGCCGGGTTGGAGCCCATGTCCCCCAGCATCACCCGGCCCTGCACCGGCGGTCCTTCTTGCCAGCTCCCATTGTCCGCTCGCTTGCGGTTGCATTAAAAAGCTGTGACCCCGAGGCGCCCGGCACTACCATGGCGTCTGAAGTCACCGCTCCCGCGTCCCGGCGCCCGCAGCGCACCCGGCGCAAGAAATCCTCGTCACGGAAGGTCCGCCCCTTGGAAGCTTGGAAGTCGTTCGGTAAGTTCGTCGGTTCCCACTTGGCGTTCATCGCGCCGGTGTGCGTGGCCATCGGGGTCCTCTTTCCCGATCAGCTCGATCCGCTGAAGCCCTGGGTGACGGCCCTGTTCGCCTTCATGACGTTCCAGGGCGCGCTCGGGAACAACTTCCGTAACGTCGTCGATGTCTTCCGCCACCCGTCGTCGATGCTCGTCACGCTCGGCATCTCTACGGTGGCGATGCCGGTCGTCGCCTACCTCCTGGGCACGCTGTTCTTCGGCGGCGACCCCGACCTCGTCTGCGGCATCGTGCTGGAGTACTCGGTGCCCGTCGCCGTCGTGTCCGCCATGTGGATCTCCATGTTCGGCGGGGACGTGGCCCAAGGCCTCGCCACGCTGCTGATCTCAACGGTCATCTCGCCCGTGACCATCCCGCTCACCTTAAAGATCCTGCTCGGCCAGACCGTCGAGGTAGACGTGGCGGGGATGATGATCGACATGCTCTTCCAGATCGCGCTGCCCGCCGTCGCCGGCATGCTCGTCAACGACCTCACGCGCGGCTGGGGCAAGCAGACGCTCTCCCCGGCGATCGCGCCGGCGGCCAAGGTCGCCCTCGTGCTCGTGATCCTCTCGAACTCGACGGGGGTCTCTCCCTACATCCGGCACCTGACGCCGCAGCTCGTGGGAGTGATGGTCTTCATCGCGGTGTTCGCTACGTCGGGTTACTTCGCGGGACTCATCATCGCGCGCCTGTGGAAGCGCCCGCGCGCCACGATGATCACGATGACCTACCAGACCGGCATGCGCAACATCTCCGCGGGCGCTGTGCTCGCCGCTCAGTACTTCCCGGGAGAGGTCATGTTCCCGGTGATCATCGGCACGTTGTTCCAGCAGGTCCTCGCCGCGTGCTTCGGCAACTTCATGACGTGGCTGCTCGCGCGCGACGATGCGGCGCAGGAGGCTCCGGCGAAGTAGCCGGGGGACGCGCTGGAATCCGGTGCCGTCGGCAAGAATCCTCGCCTGTTGCGCGTTGGGGGGCGGAAAGCCCTCACCGGAATCGGGGGCCGTCGGTAATCGCGCGCCGGAATCCGGGGGCGTCGGTACCGACGGTCCCTAAATTTGGCGATGAGGCTACCGACGGTCCCTCTTTTTGGTGAGAAACGCTTGGCTCGGGCCCTCCTCTCACCGGAATCCGGGGGCGTCGGTACCGACGCCCCGCCATTCCCGCGCGTCTCTTACCGACCCTCCCGGATTCCCGCGCTGCCCGCCCATCGGCGAGCGAGAAGAACGCCCGCGCTGCCCGCCCCCCGCTCGCCGCGGCTCCCTGCCCCGCGTTCCCTTTTCGAGTCCGTACGGTAACGCCTGCCGCGCCCGCCCGCCGCCCGCGCCCGAGCGCCGCCTATAATCACAGAGTTCAGCGCAATGACCGGAAGGAGCGCCCATGGCACTCAGCGAGAACGACGTGCGCGGCATAGCCGAGTACGCGAAGATCGCCCTGACCGACGAAGAGCTCGCCCAGATGACGGCGTACATGAACGACGCCGTGAGCATCCTCGAGCCCATCCTCCAATACGACCTGCCCGACGTGGAGCCGACGTTCCACCCCATCGGCGACCTCTCGAACGTGATGGGCGACGACCTGCGCGAGCCCGAGCGCGACCTGCCGCTCGACGTCG
>ERZ1673741.640-NODE-640-length-35098-cov-15.187427_pt1 | contig 35098 bp, 24 predicted proteins | sample MGYA00580209_ERZ1673741 | MGnify/ENA primary metagenome ERZ1673741 (study PRJEB41218, sample SAMN15661754) | gut metagenome | host: Homo sapiens | place: Canada: London | collected 2015-08-20/2019-03-30 | study: EMG produced TPA metagenomics assembly of... | reverse complement strand
CCGGCAGGCTATCTATCGGCAGTGCCGGGAACACTCCTCAGTAATCGCTTTAAAGCTTCTACTTCTTTAGTAGAGGTTGCCCGCTAATTTCCGAAGAACCTTCTTCCCGGACGGCCTTTTGTTTTTCCGCTTCGAGCTTTTTGAGGCTTCACTCAGCTCAGACGCCTGGTCCGAGAGAAGCCGCCATCAGGCAGGCATTACGCCTTCTTGCAGACGTGCGAGCGTTCGTTGTAGACGCCCTCGACGTAGACGTTGAGATTCCTGTCGACGTGAACCATGCCGCAGACATTGTGCGGGAGCGGCCTCTCGACGAGGCCTTGGTTCACGATGTAGTGAATGCCGTTTCGTTCGGAATAGGCGCCCTTGTGGAAGTGGCCGCAGATGTAGGCGAGCACGCGGCCGCTCTTTTCCATGGCTTCCACCACTTCAGCCGCATTGCGGATGAAGAAGGCGTCGGGGATGTTCTGCGACTTGGCGTCCCAGGTGTTGACGAGCTGGTGCGTCATCACGATCACGGGTTCCTTGCCTTCGGAGAGCTCCTTACGGAACCAGTCCATCTCGACCTTCGGCACGACGGCGACGGCCCAGTTGAATTTGCCCTGGCTGTAGTGTTCGCCCTCGGTATTGTTGTAGCAGGCGTCGAGCACGATGTACTTGATGCCGCCCTTCACGAAGGAGTAGTAGGTGCGGCCGACGGCGTCGCCCGCATTTTCGGTGTTGTCGAGGAAGTCGCCGAGCGTGATCTTGTCGAAGTCATGGTTGCCGCAGACGTGATAGCGCGGCGCGTTGACGCGGCGGAATTCACTCTCAACCGTCTGCAGGAATGCGATCGTGCCTTGGCGGTCGCCGTCGTCGAGGCAGTCCTTGAAGTCGCCCAATTCAATGACGAAATCGAGCTTCCTCGTATTGAAGAGGTCGATCGCCTGACGCATCTTCGCCATCGAATGCGCATAGACGCGGATCGAATCTTCCTTCGGAATCGTGCGCGTGGGGCTCGTGCAGTAGTGGACGTCCGTAATCCAGCCGAAGGAGGAAATCAGGTCCTTTGCGGGCGGGAGCGTGATCTGCGCTTCGGCAGGCGTGGCGGCAGCAGCCGAACGGATGACGGCAGGAGCAGCAAGGAGACCGGCAGCGGTCTGGAGGAACAAGCGACGCTTCATTTTTTGGGGTTCTCCACGTTTGGGAATTCAGTTCCGGACTCTCTCGCGATCGCGCTTTGTTTTTCCTGGGGCGCTTCATCGCTTTCGTCCGACGCCCTGCATTCTCAAATCGGCCCGTGACGGTTCCGTCAAGGAATCATGAATATTGCATGACGCCTCTCCGGGAACGGGATTCGCGAGTTCGGCCTCCAGGTACATCCGCTCACGAAGTACCGCAGGAGAGCGCCCGAAAGAGCGGGGCCCTCCCGATAGAATGTCCTGCAAGGACCTCCCAGGTCTTCGCATTCATGCGTTTTCAGAGACCCCGGACAGTCTCCTCATTACTCTCGAGACATACGCTCATGCCGCTTCCTAAAGCTCCTTCACGCCCCGCAGACATTCTTGAGGACTACGGCGCCCCCGCCAAACCTCAGTCCGAACGAACGCTTCCCAAAGTGAAGAACGTCGTTGCACTTGCCTCTAATGATCCGAAACCCGCCGGGAAGCCCGAGGCCGCCCAGCCCAAAAAGGCATCTCGGAAGACCCGCAAGGGCGCGGAAGCACCGGCCTCTCCCGCGCCGGTTCCGACCGAAGCCAAGGCTCAGCCCGCTCCGGTTCCCGAAAAGAAGGCGGTGAAGTCCGTGAAGGCTCCAAAGGCAAAGAAAACGGAAGCCGCCCCGGCCGTTCAGAAGGCAAAAGTGCCCGCTGCTGCAAAACCCGCAAAATCCGCAAAGAGCGCAAAATCGACCGCTCCGGCCGAAACCAGGGCGAAGACCGCGCCTCAGGCGGAAGCGGCTGCCGCGGCGGGCTCCAGACCTTCGCGCACGCAGAAGGATGCCGCCGCATTTGCGGGCGGCCGCTCTTCGTCTCCCGGCGTCCAGGGGTCGCTTGCAGGCCGCAAAGGCCGCGCGCGCGTAGCCGACGGCGAGCCCCGGCTCTTCGTTCTCGACACGAACGTCCTCATGCACGACCCGCTCTCGCTCTTCCGCTTCGCCGAGCACGACGTCTTCCTTCCGATGACGACGCTCGAGGAGCTCGACAACCACAAGAAGGGCCTCACCGACGTCGCGAGAAACGCCCGTTCGGTGAGCCGCACGCTCGACGCCCTGATTGAAGCGAATGAAGGAAAGATTGATGCGGGCGTGCCGCTCTCGCTCCTCGGGAACACGGAAGCGAAGGGCCTTCTCTGGTTTGAAACGAAGCCACTTCAGGCGGATCTCCCCGGAGTGCTCGACCTCTCGAAGGGCGACAACCGGATACTCTCCACCGTCGAGGGCGTCCGAAAAGCCTTCCCCAAGCGCGCCGTCGTGCTGGTGTCGAAGGACATCAACATGCGCATCAAGGCGACGACCCTCGGAATTCCGGCAGAGGACTACCTCTCCGACAAGGTGCTCGACGACACCGACATGCTCTACTCCGGGAAGCTCATGCTCGAGCCCGGTTTCTGGGACAAGGCCTCGCCGACGCTCCGCTCCTGGCAGGATCACGGCTCCACCTTCTACGAATTTGAAGCCGACGACCCGTCGCGCTTCATCGTGAACGAATGCCTCTGGATCGACGGCGACGAAAACTTCATGGGAATCGTCACGGCGGTTCACGGACAGAAGGTCACCTTCCGCCTGATGAAGGACTACCGCGCGAAGAGCCGCACCCGCGTCTGGGGCATCAACGCGAGAAACCGCGAGCAGAACATGGCGATCAATCTCCTCATGGATCCGGAGATCGACTTCGTCACGATTCTCGGTCAGGCGGGCACGGGCAAGACTCTCATGACGCTTGCCGCCGCGCTCACGCAGACGATCGACGAAAGGCGCTTCAGCGAAATCATCATGACCCGCGCCACGGTGAGCGTGGGCGAGGACATCGGGTTCCTGCCCGGCACGGAAGAGGAAAAGATGGCCCCCTGGATGGGCGCTCTTGAAGACAACCTCGAAGTCCTTCACGCCTCCGACACGGGTGGCGAATGGGGACGCCAGGCGACGATGGACCTCATCCGGAGCCGCATCCGCGTGAAGTCGATGAGCTTCATGCGCGGGCGCACGTTCCTGCAGAAGTTCGTCATCATCGACGAAGCGCAGAACTTGTCGCCCAAGCAGATGAAGACCCTCATCACGCGCGCGGGCCCGGGGACGAAGATCGTCTGCCTCGGCAACATCGCGCAGATCGATACGCCCTACCTCACCGAAGGGAGCTCCGGCCTCACGTACGTGGTCGAGCGCTTCCAAGGCTGGGAGCACGCCGCCACGATCACGCTCACCCGGGGCGAACGCTCGAGGCTCGCGGAGTTCGCGGCCGAAGCGCTCTAACATCAATTTCACCAGAGCCGCCGCCTCTCTCCCGCTGCGGGCGGGGAGGCGGCATCTTTTTTTCAACACCCAAAATGGCAGAAAACATGTTCAAGCGCACACTCTTAACCGGAGCGGTCCTCTCCCTCGGCTGCGTCGCTGCTGCTCAGGCCGAATTCAAGGTCATGACGGTCAACGGCGAAAAGGTTTCCATTCAGAGGCAGGAAGAGGTCTACAACAATGCCGTGAAGGCGGGCGCGAAGGCCGGTCCCCAGCTCGAGGACCAGGTCCGCCGCGCGATCACCGAGGAAACGGTGCTGCTCCAGGAAGCGACCAAGGCGCGCATCGAGCGCACGAAGGAATTCCGTACGGCGATCGACCGTGCCGGGAAGCAGCTCAAGGTCCAGCTCCTCGTCTCCGAATACGCGAAGAAGAACCCCGTTTCCGACAAGGAAGTGCGCGCGGCCTACGACAAAGCCCGCGCCGCCTACGGCGACACGGAATATCAGGTCCGCCACATTCTCGTGAAGACTGAGGACGAGGCAGCGAAGCTGATTGACCGCATCAACAAGGGCGAAAAGTTCGAGAACCTCGCCAAGCAGTATTCGATCGACCCGCAGTCGCGCGACCAGGGCGGTCTCGTCGGCTGGCTCGTCCCGAGCAATGTCGACCAGGCCTTCGGCAACGCCTTCAAGGTTCTCTCTGCGGGTTCGGTTGCTCAGGCGCCGATCCTCAACCAGTACGGCTACCATATCGTGAAGCTTGACGCGAAGAGAAAGGCTGAGAACTTCCCGACCTGGGAATCCCAGAAGCAGAGCCTCAAGGACCAGCTCTCCGAACTGAAGGCCAAGAACCACTTCACCGAACTCGTGCAGAAGGCGAAGGTAAATTAATCCGCCTCGCGCTTCAACGTGAAGGAGTCATCCGGAAGATCCGAATGGCTCCTTTCTTCATTTTGAGGGAAGTGATCTGAAGGGGCTCAAGCGTCCAGACGCCCGAGCGCGAGCCTGCGTCCGAGGTTCCCGTCGCGCACGGTCGGGCGGCGCACGGCTTCTGCGAGCACCTGGCGGCTCGCGAAGACGTCGACCTTCCGCTTCGTGCGGGTGACGCCCGTATAGAGAAGCTCCCGGGTGGCGAGCCCCGAATCCGGGCGCTCGGGAAGGAAGACCGCCACGCGTTCGAATTCAGAGCCCTGCGACTGGTGAATCGTCATCGCCCAGGCAGTGTCGTGCGAGGGGAGAAGCTGCGCGGGGAGCGTCCGCTCCTGGTCGCCGAAATAGACCATGTAGAGGATCCGCCCGCCCGTGCGGTCGGTGCGAACGACTTCCCCGGCCTTTAGGCTTTCTCCCCCGGGCTCTGCCGGGCTCGCGGCGTCGACGGTCTCCGTATGATCATCATGACCCTGAGCCCGCTGCGGGAGCACAATCCCGACGTCGCCGTTGTAGACCCCGAGCCCGTCGTCGTTTCTGCGCACGATTACGACGCGCCCGGGATAGTTTTCCCCGGCGCCCGCGCCGTCCGCCTGCGGCCAGAGGCGCCGCATCATCTCGTCGGCATAGTTGTTGATTGCCGTCACGCTCATTGCGCCCCGGCGCTGAGCAGCGAGCGCCCGGAATTCAGAGAGCCGCGCCCAGAGGGCCTTCATGAGTTCCCCGAGCTCTTCAGCGGAGGCCCCGCGCATCCAGGCATCGCGATAGTTGAGAAGCGCGCCGGCATAGCCTCCGAGCTCGCGGTCGAGCCACTCGCGCGCGGCCCGGGTGAGGCCCGTGCGGTTGAAGACCTCGCGCTCCAGCTTGCCGGCGGCAGAGGGCTTCTCTTCATGAAGGCGCGCCTCGTAGCCGCTCTTCTCGTCCTCTCTCCCTGAAAAGGCAGAGAGCACCTGCTCGAAAACTTCCGCTTCCGGGAGGCGCGCGGCGTCCCCCTGATGGTTGATGGCTTCGGCGAGCCTCGCGATCACCGTGCCTTTTTCAAAACGCCGGCTCATTTCAAGTTCGACCACATGGCCGCCGAGCACACCCTTCGGGTCGGAGAGTTCCGCAAAGACGGCGCCCGGTCCCACGGCGGCAAGCTGATGCTTGTCGCCCAAAATGATCACGCGGGTATCTTCTCCCACGGCATCGAAAAGCCGGGCGGCGAGGTGAATGTCCACCATGGAGGCTTCGTCGACCACAATGACGTCAACCGGCAGGGGATTTCCGGGTCCGGGGAAGCCCCCCGCGGGCGTGGGCGACAAGAGCCACTTGTGAATGGTGCGGCCCTTCAACTGGCGCTCTCCCTCGGGACGCGTCTCATCCTTTGCGAGAACCCCGGAGAGCTTCGGGAGAAAGCCGCGACCGACGCTCATCCTCATCGACTGGTCCATGCGGCTCGTCGCCTTCCCCGTCGGCGCCGCGAGCGCAATGCGAAGGTCAGGCTTTTCTTCGAGAAGACACTCGAGAATCTGCGCAACGGTCGTAGTCTTTCCCGTACCGGGACCGCCCGAAATGATGGCAAGCGACTCTGTGACGGCAACCTCAATCGCCTTCTTCTGAAGGCTGTCGGCGCCCGATGCGGCTGCGATCCGGTCGACCGCCTCAGCGCGCGCCGATGCGTCATCCTTTTCTCGCGTCTTCTTTCCTGCGAGGCGAAGGAGCGACTGCGCAAGCATCAGTTCTTCGAGCGCAAAGCGCGCGAAATAAAGACGCGTCTCGGCGGCGCTCCCCGCCTTGTCGTCCATGAGAATGGGCGCGAAGACGCCTTCGCCCTTCCTGCGGAGGTCGAGCTTTGCTTCTTCAATAAAGCCCTCGAGCGTCATGACGAGGCCGAGGCGCTTCAAGACTTCGACGCCCTCAAGGAACCCTTTGAGACGCGCTTCTTCGCCGAGGGGTTCACCCGCTTCCCTCTCGCTTTCAGAGGAGGACTTCCAGAAAAGCGCTGCCGACTCCGCGCGCACGCAGACATTCCCGCGCTCCTCGGCGCGCGAGAAGGCGTTCATGAGGGCCCGAAGGGCAGGCTCGGCCTCCGCGGGGAGAGCCTCCCCCCGGAAGACAAGTTCTCTTTCGACCGCTCGGAGAAGCGCGTCTCCGAGGCCCGCAAGGCCTCCCAGAGGGAGCGAATTGTCAAAATCAGCCATCAGCATTCTCCGGCAAATAGTTGGTCAAGCCGCCTGATGACGGCCGGACTCACGGGATCGAACACAATGCCCTGCGGGTGATCCGGCGTCGTCGCGTCCGCGCGCACGCCGCGCAGGAACACATAAATGGCGCCCCCGATCATGTCGTCATGGAAGTGTTCTCCGAGCCTCGAGCGTAGAAAACGTCTCAGCGCCACGAGGTAGATGAGGTACTGGAGCCGATAAAGATGCCGGCGCATTTCCTCATCCATCGCCTTTTCCTCGTACCCGTCAGCTTCAGGCGAAATCTTGTTGCTCTTCCAGTCGAGCACGTAGAAGCGCCCGTCGTGCATGAAGGCGAGGTCGATGAAGCCCGTGAGAAAGCCCTGAAGCGACTCGGGGCGAAGGCCGCCGAAGTCGTATTTTTCGGGATCGAGTTCGCGAAGCTCATTCGCGAGCCGCTCCGCCGTGAGGCCCTTCGGAATTGGAATCAGAAATTCAAGCTCCGCGCTTCTCGCGCGCTTCGGCACATCCCTCAGAAACAATCCCGGAGCAATTTCCGCGTTGAGAATGTCGTAAATCATCCGGGCGGCCCCCTCTGCGGCAAGCTCCCGGGCAGCATCATCCGCAAAGGAAAGGTGCTTCTCGACCTCTCTGCTGCAAAGCTCGAGCCTTGCTGCCCGCGCCTCTTCTGTATCAGGCGCCATCCCGGCAAAATCCGCGAGCTCGAGCATTTCATGGAGACACGTGCCCGCCTGCGCACCCTTGGGGAAGGCAAGGATGTCCCCGGCTACAGGCACCTTTTCGGCTTCACCGTACCAGACGGGAAAGCCCGAGCACTCATCCTCGGTCATGCGCGAAATGCCGGTGAAGCTTGACGTTCTCCAGCCTCCCCGGACATCGCGGGCCTTCTCAACATCGAAGTCGGAAGGCTTTGTTTCTGACGACACCTGAAAGCCGTCGGCCTTTCCGGCTTCTGCAAGGAGAGAAAAATCCCGCACGGCGACGGTGCCGGTATTGCGCAGACTCTCAAGGCGCTTCCTGGCCTGAACCCCCGTCAATGTCTTCTTATCCGTCCCGCCGCAGAGCGCCGCAAAATAAGCATTCTTAGACGTGTTGGCGCCCCAGGAGTCGGGAGACTTCTTGCTCATCATCGACTGAGGTAGCATAACGACCAGGTGTTTGGCCGCCCGCGTCATGGCAACGTAAGCGAGACGCACGTCTTCTTCGATCGATTCGCTGACTTCTCGTTCATCGGCATCGCTCGCCACGTGGCTCAGAAGCAGATTGAGCCGCCCCTCGTCGTCTGGGACGAGGTGCACGGAGGATTTGCTGCCGCCCGGCAATTTCTTCTGTGCGAATGGCAGATAGACGATCGGGTACTGAAGGCCCTTGCTCGAATGAATGGTCTGAAGCGTGACGAGGTTCGCATCGCTCTCGAGCCTTACCTTCTGGTCTTCCGCAGATCCGCCCGAAGTCTTCTGGTTCTCGAGCCACTCGGCGAGGCCGACGGGCGTCGGCACCGTTCGGTGCGCGGCATGAAGGAGTTCGAGGAGATGCGCATAGTTGACGAGCCGTCGCTCGCCGTCTTCGCAGGGAAGGAGTCTCTCCGTCGTCCGGCAGAGCGCCATCAGCCGGCGAACGGCGGGCGCCGGACCGCTCGACGGCCAGCGGCGGAGCCCTTCCTCAAGGACTCTTCTCAATTCCACGCGGCGCGCCTCATCCTTCTCATCGTTCTGAAGGGTCTGAAGCGTATCGCCCACCAGACGCGTCGCTCTGGCCGCATTCATCGCGCGCATGTCGCCCGGCGCCGCGAAGGCGCGCAGAAGGAGGATCATCTCGGAAGCCTCCTCAGTCTGCGCCACGCTTTCCTTCATCTGATAGCGCACGCGCACGCCGCGTTCGGCGAGCGCATCCTTGACGAGGAGCGCTTCGCTGTTGGTGCGGACAAGGACGGCAATGTCGCGTGCTTCAACGCCGCGCACGGAGGCGGGTCCGCCCCGGGGCGAAAGATCGAGCCCCCCGATCGGCGTTTCCCCGGCCTCGGCCGCGATGACGGCATCGCCTCTCAGGCCCGCAGCGATCAGTTTGGCGATGGAGAGTCCGAGCGCAGCCATGGATGATGTTCTGACGTCATCGGCATTCGCGCAGAGGGATCCTCCGGCTTCAGTCCAGATTTCAAGGGGCAGAGGTTCCTTCCAATCGTCGCCATCCCGCATCCAGAGACCGGTTTTCGAGGAGGAGCTATGGACCGTCTGATAAGCGAGGCCCGCCCTCAGGAAGGGAAGCCCCGTCGGCGCCGTCGTCCAGAAGGCATTGAAGGCGGCGACGAGCTTCGGCGACGAGCGGAAGTTCGTCATGAGCGCTTCCGTGCGGCCGATCTCCGCAATGCGCTTTCTCGCGCGGAGGTAGGTATTCAAGTCTGCAGAACGGAAGCGGTAGATCGCCTGCTTCGGGTCGCCCACGAAGAAGATGGCGCGGCCTTCGCGCTCCGCCTGAACGTCGGGCGAGGCCTTCGCGTCGTAAACCGAGAGGAAAAGCTTCTCGACAATCGCGTACTGAATGGGATCCGTATCCTGGAATTCGTCGATGAGAACGCCCCGGTAGGCGCTTCTCACGCGTTTGGCGAGCCTCTCGGCCTGCCTCATGACGTCCTCCGATGCGTCCGCTCCCGGAAGGAGCCGGTCGTAGAGCTCCCGAAGAAGGTCGTTGAAGGTCTTCACCCGGGCGTTCTTCTTCATGTCGAGAAGGCGCCCGGGCACATCCGTCATGAAGGTGCTCACCGCCTTCTGAATCTCGGGCGAGAGATTGTCGAAATCCGTCCACCTGCGGGGAACGAGGGACTCGGGATAGTCGGCGAGATTCTGAAGTTTTTTGTCCCAGTTGTCGCCGTCCACGAGCTCCCGGCGGTCGGCTTCCTCGGGCATGGCGTCAAGAGACCGCCGCAGGAAGTCCCGCACGGCGTCGGAACGGAACTTGTCGTCCGAATCGGTCAGATCAAAGTTGATGGTGCCGCCCGACGAAAACGCATTGTCCTCGATCACCTTCTGGCAGAAGCTGTGAATCGTGAAGATGCCAGCATTATCGAAGAGCGCGAGCGACTCGCGGATGCGGTCTTCCGCATCCCTGTCGTCAATCCCCATGCCGCGCCAGAGGCCGATCTGCTTCACGGTGAGCGCGTCGGCATCCGCGGGAGCAATCGTCCCGGAGAGGACGCCGAGCGCCTCCGTGAGGTGCGATTCAATGCGGGCCTTCAGTTCAGCCGTTGCCGCACGCGTGAAGGTCATCACGAGAAGGTGATTGATCGGGATCCCGGCTTCAACGATGAAGCGAAGCACGAGGTGCTTGATCGAAAAGGTCTTCCCTGTACCCGCCGATGCCTCGAGGAGCGTCGGCACAAGGAGCGGCGCCGTTGCTACGTCAAACCCCGGGTTCCTGTCTTTCTTTTCCGCTGTCATTTCTGATCTCCCCCGATTTCATGCTCAACGAGCAGCGCTTCAAACTCATGAGCGAGCACCTCGCCGTCGACCCTCGCGTAAAGCTTCTGGAGCAGATCTGCGGCTTTCTTGAGTCGCTTTTCCGCTTCCGCGAGCTTCTTCCCGCGGAAGGCAATGAGATTGGCATGACTCTCATCCTCGGCGCCTTTCCCCTCGAAGGGCGCTCTCGCAACCGTCGTATTTCCGGAAAGCGACGCCTCCCAGAGGCGCCCGAGCACCGCGAGGATTCGCGCCGCGGCATCCACCGTAATCGGCGCAAGCGCACTGATCACCGGAATGTATTCATCCTTCTCTTTTTCACGGGAAACCAGACAGCCGTTCACTTCGAGCCCTGCCGCACGCATGACGAGAAATTCCCAGGCAGCCCTCTGTCCGCGGCTCCCCGTTACGGCAGACGCCGTCACGGGAGCAAAGAGAAGATTCCCCGTTTCCCCGTGCTTTCTCAGGTCCGAGGTCTGCATGGAAATCTTCCAGGAAAGCCCCGGCAGATCGGCCGTAATCATTTGGGGAGCGACTTCGGTCGTATTCTTCATTGCATGATCAAAGCAGTCAAAGAGCGCGAGCGCAATCGCGAGATCCTCCTCGAGCGCCCATTCGCGCACGCCCCGGGCGCCGAGCCCGGGATTGAGCACCCAGCGTCTTCGGACATCGTCCTCGCTTTCACCGGCAAAGAACGCCCGGAGAGCCTCGTCGGTGCGCTTCCAGAAGCTCAGGCCCCCGGCGGAGGGCACCACCGGCACCTCTTCGTCCTCTTCGCCGTCATCAATTCCGATGCCGTTTTCCTTCAGAACGGAGTTCGCGGGATCCCGCCAGAACTTCCAGAGGGTCGTGAAGGGAACCTGATCTCCTGCCTCGGGGAGCGGCCTTGCCGCATCCTCGAAGGGTAGCTCCTTCTTCCTCCAGTTTTCCTTTGCTGCATCCCTGAGCGCCGTCAGAAGATCCGCGTCGGTCGAGCGCCAGTCGCCCTGAAGGTCCCTGAAGGCATTAGGCGAAAAGCCCGTGAGGGCGAGCGTTCTCGTGAGCATTCCCGCCCATTGACGGCGCTCTTCGCGGTTTTCCGCAAAGGAAAGAATCCACTCGCGAAGCTCCTGCGCAACGATGGAGGGCTCCTTTCTCTCTGCATCGCTCACGCCCCCGGCATACGAAATAAGGAAGGTTTCGCGCGCGGCAAGAAGGAGGTCGAGGAAGATGTTGCGGTTGTCGTGCCGGCTGTCGCGGTCGCCTCTGCGCGGAAAGCGCGCCATCAGATCGAATTCCTCGGCGTGCGACGACCCGGGGAATCTTGAATCATCGTTGAGCCCGCAGATGACGATCACCTTGTAGGGAAGGCCGCGCAGCTGCTGCATGCCGGTGAAGGTCACGCCGCTCCCAGGACGCCCGCCCGGCTGAGCGCCGGCAAGCCGGTCCCTCAGGGCCGACATGAAGAGCCTGAAGGGAACTTCCGGAGCCCCTTCATCGGGATTTGCCGCAGCCTCAATTTCAATGGCAAGGGCTTCGGCGCCCGCGCGCAGCGACTGCCAGTTTTCCTGCGGCGTTTCGCGCGGGAAAAAGCATTCAAGCGCCTCGGAAATCCACCGCGTCCAGCGCCTCGGGCCTCTTTCGTTCTGATCGCCAGAAGAGGCGGCGTCAGCGTCTTCCGCTTCGCGCCGAAGCTTCTCAAGAGCCGCATAGATTGTGGAAAGGGCATTGAGGAGCTCAGGTCGTTCGGCCGCAGTGCTCCAGCCCCTCGCTTCAACGCCTTCTCGGGGGAGCACGTCGAGGAAGGGCTTTCTCACGCCTCCCGGAAGCATGACGCCGAGCGCGAGGCGCTCGAGCGCACGCGAGAGCGTCGACTCCCGCACGTGCCGGAAGGTTTCCGCATCAAGCGAAAGAAGATGGCCGTCCGAGAGCCCGAATTCAAACCCGGCGCTCGCGAGCCACGCCGAAAGGGTCTCAAGGTCGTCCGCCTCAAAGCCGAAGCGCCTCGAAATCAAAGGGAGCGAGAGCCACGCGAGAAAGTCCCTGCGCTTCATGCGGCCGGTCAAAAGATAGGCAAGCCCCGAAAGCGCCTCGAGCGGTGCGTCCTCGCTCGCCATCAAGGCGCCCGTTATGCGGTAGTCGATGCGCCTTCCTGCCGGGAGGCTCCCGAACACCTGGTCAATGAGCGGAGCCGAAGCCGAAATATCCGGCGTCACGACGAGCACGTCCTCGGGCCGGAGATCTCTTCTCTTCCGGAACTGCGCCTGCAGCCAGTCGGCAAGGCCTTCAAGCTCGCGCACAGCCGTGGGCGCACAGACGAAGCGAAGCGACTCATCCTCTTCCCTCACCGCCTTTTCTTCAAACTGCGAGAGATCGGGGTCGAGCTTCAGAATGGAATCCTGAATGCGCCTTAGAAGCGTCGGTTCATTGGCTTCAAGGTAGATGCTCTCGGCATCCACCTTCATGTCGACCGTAATGTTCTTCGGACTCAGCTGATAGTCGCGCAGAATATCCCGGGAGGCAAGAATCCTTCGTTCCCTCGGCTCCATCGCGGAATCATTGGCATGCGCATTTTCGGAGGGTCCGGAAAGGAGCGTTTCCCGGATGTCTTCTTCAGTAAAGCGCCAGAGACGGTCGATGTTGGCGCGAACGCTTCTGCCGTTGTCGGCGAGAATCGGGTGCCCGATCTCCCGGTGCCCGTCCCCTTTCTCCTTCCAGTTGAAGAGCCGTTTCGGCACAAGGTCGAACCAGTATTCGGACGAAGGGTTAAGGAGATAGAGCCACACGTCGCGCCCGGAATGCGCGAAAGCCTTCAGAACCGGGAGCATCAGCGGCGGCACGACGAAGGGCATGAAGACGTGAAGCGCATTGGGGAGCGGCACCGTCCGGCCGTGCCCGAGATCGAGTTCCCGCAGCTCCTTCGGCGCCCCGGCAAGGGATTCGAGCGTCTCGGGAAGCGTTTCCAGAAATTGTCTTCCACGCCACCGGGGGTTCTCAGCAAGCCGCTTCCAGAGCTCGCGCTGCCAGACAAAGTCGGGGTCGGCTTCCATCCTTCTGCGTTCATCCTGCATTTCTTCGGTGAGCGTCAGCCGCTCCTGATGGAGCCCGAGCCACTCGAGCACCCAGTCGAGCCGGTAGCTCGCATAGGAGACGAAAACGGAGCAGATGCGCTGCGCGAGCGAAAAGACCTCCTCTTCCGTTCTTCCTCTCAGGCAATCCTCAAGCCGCACTGTTTTCGCCTTCATTTCCTCCCGGAAGCTTCCCGGTCCAGTTTTTCTGAGGATCTCCCAGACCATCCAGTCCGCTTCGTTGCCGACCACGTTGGCGAGCGGCTCCTTCGAAAAGAAGCCGAGCCACTGCGAGAGGAACATGAACTGCATCGAGGCGCAAATCTGCTCCTCGCGGGCGATGGCGCGCGTCAGGTCCGTTTCAACAGCCTTCGACGGAATGATGACGGGCACACGGTCGAAGACGCCCTCAAAGAGCGCATCCGCACCGAGTTCCGAAGCTTCGGGACGAAATCGAAGCCGCTCGATGTTGCTAAGGAGCACCGCCCGAAGGACTTCGTAGCTGTTGCTGTAAAGCGTATGAATCATGGGAGCGAGGGAGGAAGAAAAAAGTGGCTTCTCGAATCTCAGGGAAACGCTGTCCTGAGGCTTCAGAAGGACTAATGACGAAGTTTAGAGAAACTCTGCGTCAGGCTTCGTCGCAGTGACAATTCCTTCTGATTTCAGGGAAGTTCCACTCAGGGAACTTCTCTTTTGAGAGGCGTGCTGCATCACAAGAGTTCTCCTCTCAGCGAATTTCTCGAAAAAGAGTGCTTTATCCATCTCTTTTTTCAGGAATTGCACCCTGCAGAGAATCAAGTAATGAAAAGACTTGAATCACAGGACATGAGGCATTTATCTCAGATGCCGGGGAGCGAGCTGTGTGAGACTATCAAGAATTCAGTGTTTGTCGTGAATGTTTGTTACAGCATTCACCCGCTTCACTGAGCGGCATCCTGAGACCGATCTCCTCAGGCGGTGCCGGGGCACAAAGAGGGCCCTGAAAGAAGAGCCCGGCCCGATCAAACTTATTTCTCCAGGAAACAAAGAAATGAAAAAGACTCTTGCTGCACTCGCCGTCCTCGGCGCTTTTGCGGGTTCGGCCATGGCCGCTGACGTGTCCGTCTACGGCATCCTTGATGTGGGCTTCAAGTATGTTCACTCCGACCCGGATGATTCTGCGAAGCCCACAACAGATTCCTTCACGATGGCTACCGGCAACCAAGCCGGCAACCGCTTCGGCCTCAAGGGCGTTGAAGATCTCGGCAACGGCCTGAGCGTCGGCTTCGTGCTCGAAAACGGCTTTGCGCTTGACGACGGCACGCTCGGTCAGAGCAATCGCCTCTTCGGCCGTGAAGCGAACCTCTTCGTCCGCGGCGCCTTTGGCGAACTCTCCTTCGGCCGCCTTGGCGCCCTCGACAGCGCCAACGGCTCCTACGGCCTCCTCGGCTATCTCTCGCCGTTCGGTGCTTCGTGGGCCGGCGCTGTTGAATTCAGCACGTTCTATGTCGGCGGAGCCCGCATGGACAACACCGTCACCTACAAGTCCCCGAACGTCGCGGGCTTCAACGCCTACGCCCAGTACTCCTTCGGCATGAACACGAAGGATAAGTTCGGCACCCCTGCCGATGGCAACGACAATACAGTTGCTCCTGTTGAAGGCAAGTCTGGCGACACCCGCTACGCGGCTCTCGGCGGCACCTATGTGGCCGGCCCGTTCAATCTCGCCGCATCCGCTGCGCTCTACAACTGGTCGAGCACGGAATATACCGACAACCCCGACAACGGCTATACGCTCACTGCCGGCGGCTACTACGACTGCGGCTTTGCGAAGACTTATCTGAGCGCCCAGTACTTCAACAACATGTACAAGGCCTCTTCGAACGCTACCGACAAGGTTGGATTTGCTTCCGTCGGTTTGGATAATGAGTCCTTCAAGGGCTGGGCTGCTCAGGCCGGCTTCGACATGCCGCTCGCCGGCGGCACGGCCATGTTCGCCTTCGGCTATGCGGATACGGACAGCGCCAACAGCGGCGACAAGGAAAACAACGACAACGAGTTCACCCGCTGGGGCACCTCTGTCGGCTACACCTACAGCCTGAGCAAGCGCACGAACGTGTACGGCGTCGCGGGCTACTATCAGGACAAGCTGACGAACAACACCACCAAGAAAGAAAACAAGCCCGAGACCACCACGCTCTACGTCGGCATGCGTCATCGCTTCTAATTGAAGCCTTCAGTGCACTCTTAAGCACCTGAAAACTCAAAAGGGCGTTTCCATTGCGGGAACGCCCTTTTTCTATTGCCTGACGTTGTTCAGGCCTTATGCAGTGAGATAGACGAAAAAGAGAATCCCCGTCATAGCAAAGGCAAGCGCGACCTTGACCGCCGTGCCCACGATCATGCCGATCCAGGTGGCAAGCCCCACGCGGCCCGCGTGAATCAAATCGCGCTTTGCCCAGAATTCGCCGATCGCGGCGCCGATAAGCGGCATGAAAAGGAGCCCGAAAAGCCCCATGAACATGCCGAGCACGGTACCGACAAGCGACCCGATGATGCCCGCTTTGGAGGCGCCTGCTTTCTGAGCCCCCGCGGTCTGCGCCACCGAATCCACGATGACGCCGATGACTGCGAGCACGGCGAGAAAGAGAATCGTCTTCCAGCCCACCTTGTCGTAGTTGTCGGCCCAGCCGATCAGCCAGGCGCCGCCCGCGATCATGGGGAGCCCAGGAATCGCCGGCACGATCGTACCCGCAAACCCGAATGCAATCAGAACGAAGGCGCCGAGCCAGCAGGCAAGCGCAAACCAATCAATGCTTGTGAGCCATTCCATCGTCCCTACTCCTCAATGCCGCCCCAGTAGCCTTCGTCAGCCGTAGGCTCGAAGCGCGTATTGCCGCCCAGGAACGTCATGCGGAGCGTGCCGATAGGGCCGTTACGCTGCTTGGCTACGATGATTTCCGCGAGGTTCTTGTCTGGCGTGTCCTTGTTGTAGACAACATCGCGATAGATGAACATGATCACGTCCGCGTCCTGTTCGATTGCGCCCGACTCTCGAAGGTCGGACATCACCGGACGGCGGTCCGTGCGGCTGTCGACCGAGCGATTGAGCTGCGAGAGCGCAATCACCGGCACGCGGAGCTCCTTCGCGAGCGCCTTGAGGCCGCGGGAGATTTCGGAGAGCTGCTGCGCGCGGTTGTCCTGGGCGCTTCTGCTCTGCGAACCCATGAGCTGGAGGTAGTCGACCACGACCAGTCCTAAGGGGCCTGCCTGGTTGACCAAGCGCCGCGTGCGACTCGAAAGCTCCGTGATCGTGAGCGCCGGCGTATCGTCAATGAAGATGGGCTTTTCCTCGAGGCGGTGAAGTGCCGCCGTGAAGTTGTCCCAGTCCTCGTCGTCCAACTGCCCCTTTCTCAATTTCTGCGCATCAATGTGTCCGACCGAAGAGATCATGCGCTGCGTCAACTGATCCGCGCCCATTTCCATCGAGAAGACCGCAACCGGAAGCTCCTGGACGATCCCGACGTTTTCAGCAATATTGAGCGCGAACGAGGTTTTGCCCATCGAGGGGCGCCCTGCGATGATGATGAGGTCGCCTCTCTGAAGACCCGCCGTCACGAAGTCGAGGTTCTTGTAGCCCGAGGAGACGCCCGTCACTTCGGATGAATCCTTCGTCTGATAGAGCTCGATCACGCGCGCCGACACATCGCGCACGAGTGTCGCGAGCGGCTGGAATCCGCGCTGGCTGCGGGAATTCCGCTCATTGATGGCGAGCACCTCTTTTTCGGCTGAGTCGAGAATTTCGCGCGTCTCGCGGCCTTCGGGAGAGAGCGCATCCGTGACGATCTTGTCGCCCACGGTAATGAGCTGCCTCAGGACGGACTTGTCGTGCACGATCTCCGCATAGCGGCGGATGTTGGCCGCGGAGGGAGAGTTGTTCGCGAGCTCCATCAGGTAGGGAAGGCCTCCGGCCTCCACATCCATTCCCGAAGCCTTGAGGCTCTCATAGACCGTGAGGTAGTCCGCCGGGTGTGCCCCCTGAATGAGCTTCGCGATTTCCTCGTAGATGAGGCGGTGATCGCGCCGGTAGAAATCCTCGGGACGAATGACGTCGACCACGCTGTCGAGCGCGGAATTGTCCACCATCAATCCGCCGAGAATAGCCTGCTCGGAGAGAATGCTCTGCGGGGGCTTTCGTACGGCCTGAGCGGCTTCATCCTGAATGTCTTCGGTCATCTGTTGTTCGGGTTCTCTTTGAGGAAGCGGGGGAAAATTATCGGGGATTTCGTCTGCGGCGTCTCTACCGTCAATGGATCTTTGCAATTTTGATTCACAGCAGGCAAAAAGAAAGGCCCCCCGCTGGAATTGAATCCTTTGGAGAGCCTTTTCCGGCTTTCAACTCAAAGGCTTCAGAGAAGCCCTTAAGCTGAAGATCCCTTGTCTGAAGAAGAAATTATTCCTCAGCAACGACCTTGACCGTGATGTCGGCGGTGATGTCCGTCATCAGACCGATCGTGATCGTGTAGTCGCCGGTCGCCTTGATGGCGCCGAGCGGCGTACGGACCTGGGACTTCTTGATCTGGAAGCCGAGCTTGTCAATCGCTTCAGCGATGTCAGCGTTGGTGACGGAGCCGAAGAGACGGCCGTCGACGCCGCACTTGGAGGCGATGACGACTTCGGCGCCGTTCAGCTTGGCGGCGAGATCCTGAGCAGCGGCGATGCGTTCAGCCTGAGCCTTTTCGAGTTCGGCGCGGCGGGCCTCAAACTCAGCGATAGCCTGCTTGGTGGCGCGCTTGGCATGACCCTGGGGAATCAGGAAGTTGCGGCCGTAGCCATCCTTAACCTTGACGATGTCGCCCAGGTCGCCGAGATGCGTGATCTTTTCGAGCAGAATAACTTGCATTTGAAAATTCTCCCGTCGATTACTGGTTGTCCGTGTAGGGCAGGAGGGCGAGGAAGCGGGCGCGCTTGATGGCCGTATCGAGCTGGCGCTGGTAGTGCGCCTTCGTGCCGGTCAGGCGAGCCGGCATGATCTTGCCGTTTTCCTGAATGAAGTCGCGCAGCGTCTCGACATCCTTGTAGTCGATCTGCTCAACGTGTTCAGCCGTGAAGCGGCAGAACTTCTTGCGCTTGAAAAGGGAATTTTGCTGGTTCGAACGGCGGGGCTTGCCCTTGCCCTTAGCACCAAAAGCCATTTGATGACCTCTCTATTTGAATTCTGTGATGTGTACTGTCAGACGCCGGCTTTTCATCGATTTCGTGGCGAGAAATCCTTTGATCCGGATTTTTGCGCCCACTGCCAGAGCATTGAGCCTGCTGGCAGTGTCCCCGTAAGAGAGGGCTTCGAAATCGTATTCGAGCGTGCGGATTATTCCGGCTTCGACCAATCGGCTGCGGTGGTGGAACACGGCATCGAAAACCTCAATGCCTGCGGGAGTGAATCTCACATCCTCGCGTTCAATCAGCGTCGCGTCGATTTCAATCGAATTGGCTTCGAATCCGACGTCCTCAACCGTCATCAGGCCTCGGCCGGAACGGTTTCTTTTTCCTGAGCAGCCGCGGCAGCCTCAGCGGCAACCTTGCGGGCCTCTTCCTTCTCGACGACCTTCATCATCGGGGAGGGAGCGGTTTCGGCATGCTTCGTCTTCACAGTGAGGTGACGGAGAACGGCGTCGTTGAAGCGGAAGCCGTTTTCGATCTCGAGGATCGTCTCATGGCCGCACTCGATGTTGAGGAGCAGATAGTGCGCCTTCACGAGCTTTTCAATCGGGTACGCGAGCGGACGACGGCCCCAGTCTTCAATGCGGTGGATCTTGCCGCCCTGTTCGGCGACGAGGGTCTTGTAGCGCTCGATCATCGCGGGAACCTGTTCACTCTGGTCAGGATGCACGATGATGCAGATTTCGTAGTGACGCATTTAGCCTCCTTGCGGAAAAAGCCGCCCAGAGCGTCGTTCCAGTGCGGCAAGGACAGTAAAGGCCGCGATTCTACATGAAGAATTCGCGGCCTGCACGGAATTTTCAGATTTTTTTATGATTCTCCGTCGGAAACCCGGATCAGAGCCGGTCTTCAGCCTTTCCCGGAGTCACAATCCCGGCGGCAATGCGCTGCCTCAGGGACTCGAAGAGGCAGATGCCGGAAGCGACGGAAACATTGAGGCTCTCGACGCTTCCCACCATTGGGATGGCGGCGAGTTCGTCGCAGCGGCGGCGCGTCAGCTGCCTCAGCCCCTCGCCTTCGGCGCCGAGCACCCAGGCAAAGGCCTTCGCCTGATCAATGTCGTAGATGCTCTTGTCCGTTTCGCCAGCGGTCCCCACCACCGTGACGCCGTTGTCGCGAAGCTCCATGATGGCGGAGGCGAGGTTCGTCACCTGCACCACGGGTACGGTTTCGGCCGCCCCTGCGGCGGCCTTGGCCGCAGCCGGCGTCATGCGCGCCGACCGGTCGCGCGGGACGATCACGGCCTGCACGCCCGCAGCGTCGGCTGCGCGCAGACAGGCGCCGAAGTTTCTCGGATCCGTTACGCCGTCGAGAATCAAAAGGAGCGTCTTCGGGCTGATGTCGTCGAGAAGGTCCGCAAAATCGAGCGTATTCTCACGCTCCTTCGCGAGCGCGCAGATGCCCTGATGGGGCACGTCGGGCGAGAGCCCCGTGAGGCGCCTTGCATCGGCATTCATCACGCGCACGCCCGCTGCAAAGAGCTTTTCCCGCATCTCGCGCATGCGCTTGTCGCGGCGCTCGGGATCGACATAGACGAGTTCGATCGATGCGGGATCGAGCTGCAGACGAGCCGCAACCGCGTGAAAGCCCGCGAGAACAACCGTCCCCGCCTGAAGCTTCTCGCCTTCCGAGCCGCTCTTCGCGCGATTGGCGCGGTTGTCGTTTCTGCCTTCCTGCCTCATTGGCGTCACCCTATTCTCAAATCCAAAAAGCCGAGTTCAAGACTCTTCAAAAGCCGCGCATTCTAGCCGAAGCGCGCCCGTCAATACGGGAGATCATCGTCGTCATCGTCATCATCGAAGTCGATGTCGTCCGGGAAGAAGCCGAAGCCGTCGCAATTGAATCGCCGGCGGCCTCTTGATCCGCGCTTTCCGCCCTTCACTGTGTGTCGGGAATAGCTTGAAAGGAGCGAGAAGTTGATCCTCCGCTCCTCAAGTTCGACCGTATCGAGCCGGACGGAGAGTCTGTCTCCGAGGCGCACCTCCGTCATCTCGTCGTAGGAAGTCATCTTCTTTGCATTCTCGTCGTACTCGTAGTAGCCCCAGCCGAGCTGCGAAATATGGATGAAGCCCTCGATCGGCATCGCTTCGAGCGTGATGAAGACGCCCGCAGGGCACATGCCGGTGACGACGGCATCAAACTTGCGGCCGACCTTCGAGCGGAGGAACTCGCACTTCAAGTACTTCATCACGTCGCGCGTTGCATCGTCGGCGCGGCGTTCGGCCGAGGAGCAGATGATGCCGAGCCGCGACCAGACGCGCTTTCTCGCTTCCGTGCGGCTTAAGGGCTTCGCAGGGGCCGCCGCCTTTTCGTCCGGACGGGCGCCGAGCTTTCTCGCGTGATAGCCGCTCATCACCTCCGCATCGTCGAATTCCACCACGGGCACGTAGGCGCGGTGCGCAAGAATTCCTTTGATCGTGCGGTGAAGAAGCAGATCCGGATAGCGGCGGATCGGCGACGTGAAGTGCGCGTAGGCGTCGAACTGGAGACCGAAGTGTCCGATGTTGTCGGGTTGGTAGCAGGCGCGCTGCATGGTTCTCAGAATCGCCGACTGGATATAGGGACGCTCCTTCGTCTCCTCGATCACTTTCGAGAGCGCGTGCGCAAGCTCCTCGCGCTCGTTTGAGGACTTGAAGGCGATGCCGAAGGACGCGAGGAGACTTTTGAGTTCCTGGAGCTTCTTCGGATCAGGCTTGTCGTGAACGCGAAAGAGCGTGAGCTGCTTCTTTTCGAGGACGAACTTCGCCGCGGAGACGTTCGCAACGAGCATCGCCTCTTCAATCATGCGGTGCGCGTCATTGTGTTCGCGCACGCTGAAGCTCTCAATCTGCCCCTTGCTGTTAAAGACCGCCTGCGATTCCTCGGTCTCGAAGTCGAGCGCACCGCGCGCGATGCGTGCAACCTTGAGCGCCTTGAAGAGCGCATGAAGGCGCTCGATTTCAGGGAGCCGCTCGCCGATCGCTTCAAGGCCCGCGGGCTCGTTCTGGAGAGCGGACCAGACAACGTTGTAGGTCAGACGCGCGTGCGAATGAATCACGCCCGGATAGAACTGATACGCCGTCGTGCGGCCTTCCGGGCTCACGATGGCGTCGCAGACCATCACGAGGCGGTCGACGCCGGGGTTGAGGGAGCAGAGGCCGTTTGAAAGCTTCTCAGGGAGCATCGGCACGACCGATGCCGGGAAGTAGACCGAGGTCGCACGAATCTGCGCATCGCGGTCGAGCGACGTGCCGGGCTTCACGTAGCGGCTCACGTCCGCAATCGCAACCAGAAGACGCCAGCCTCCGTCAGGAAGGTCGGCGCAGTAAACCGCATCGTCGAAGTCGCGGGCATCCTCACCGTCGATCGTGACGAAGGGAAGGTCCGTCAGGTCGACGCGGTTCTGGAGGCTCCGCTTATCCACCGCATCAGGGAGCTTCTTTGCTTCCTCAAGCGTCTCGGGACTGAATTCAATGGGAACGCCGAACTGGGCCGAGGCAATCGCCATTTCTCCCAACGGATCGTTCATGGCGCCCACGACCTTGACGAAGCGGGCGTTGAGTTCCACCCGCTCCTCATAGTTAACGGCTTCGCCGGGCGTCTCGGAATCCGGGAGAAGCTCTACCTCAACGGCATCCTTCTTCAGATTGACGTCCGGCGGAATTTCGCTTGCGGGCACGGCGAATTCGAGGGGTGCGAAAGCGGACACGGCCTTGAAGTAGACGTATTCGCCGCTCTTCGCAAGGAACTGGCACACCCAGCGCTTCTGCGGGCGGCGAATGAATTTCGAAAGGCGCCAGCCGGAAATGCTCCGCCTCAGTTCAAACACGTCGCCCGGAATGTAGTTGGGGCGATAGATCGGGAGCTCGATCTCCTCGCCCGCATCGCACTGCGGCATCACCGTCATTTTGTCGAGCGTGCGCGCACCCTGAACCACACCTGTCGTCGTTTCCGCCTCAGGATTGAGGAACCAGTTTTTCTCGTCCCCCTTTTCAAAGCCTTCTTCATTGAGACGAACAATCAGTGCGTTGGCGTCCTCGCTCGCGAATCCAAGTTCGCGCTTCAACTTCTTCTTCGCCTGCGTGTAGCTCACGTCCTCCTTAAGGCCGGCAAGGAACGCCTTCGCCTTCTGGACGTCTTCAGCCGTCACTTCCGGGAGCGGCGCCGGAATCTGAGCTTTGGTACGGGACTTTTTCTTCGACATGGGGAATGGCTTCTCAACAAAAAAACATGCGTCTTGAGCGATTACCAATCTAACAGCTTGTTCGCATGTGCGGCAGGTCTGAAAACGAAATCTTCGTCTAGAGAAGTACGCGGTAGCGGGTCGAGGGGCCGTTTCCGTCCGCCGCGACAAGTCCCCGTTCAATAAGGCGGCGCAGAAGATTGACTGTCCCTGCCTGAGAGAGGCCGACCGCTTCCTGCACCTTGCGCCGCGCAACGCCCGGATGCTGCCTGAGGAACTCCACTGCAAGCGCCTCGACCTTTGAAAGCCTCTGCGGCGAGCGCTGAGAGAGCACATCGTAATCCTGGGGTTTCCTGAAGCGACTCTTGGCAAGAGACGGTGCTTCTGAAGCTTTTCCAACTTCGAGCACGACAATGACGCCTCCAGGAAAGGCGCGGAATTCAAAACCGCCGCCCCGCTTCTGAAGCGCATCCTTTATTCTGCCGACGCCTCCGCCGAGTCCTCTCGCAAGACCGACCGAACGGAGCGCTTCGAGTAGCCCCGGGTTTCTCACGCGCGAGAGTCCGCCCGTAGCATCTTCCGGAGTCATCCCCTGCGGAAGCCCGCCCGGTGAAACAATTTCAAGCCGGTCGGCATGGAGCTTTACCAGAATCTCCGCATCGTGAAGCGCATAGTCGCGGTGAAGAAGCGCATTGACGAGAGACTCCTGAAGAAGATTGAGGCCGAATCTGCCGCCGCCCCGTTCCTCAAGCCAGGCAAGCGCGGAAAAGAGTTCCGTGAGGAGTCCGCCCGAAAAGCGCACATCCTCGAGGGGCTCGAAAGGATCTTCGCCAACCCGCACGCAGCGGAGCGAAAACCCGTTTTCGTCGGAAAACACTTCCGCCGTCCTCGACCAGGCGCCGTCCGGAGTGAGAAAGCTTTTCGAATTACGAAGCGTCTCGGCGCCGAGCAGCCCTTTTTCAAGGCAGAGCCGGTTGAGCGAAGCAAAGTGCGGGCTGGGATTGAGGGAGGCATGAGCGTCCCAGCACGGTCCATGGTCGCGCTTCATGGCTGCAATGATCGAAGGCTTGGCCTCTGCCGTTCTTCCGTAGCGGCGAATCCAGACCCCGCGAGGCACGGCGCCCTCGCGCACAAGCGCATAAGGGCGATCCGGGGCAGCAAGGACATCGGCAACGATGAGAACGCCGCCGTCAGCATCATCCCCAACTTCAAGCCTCACGAAGGAAGACAGATCGGGAAAGGCTTCCTCCCGCACGAGGCGCTTCAGTTCCCTGAGCGCTCCCCCGGGATTCTCCGGCGGCACGCACGTTCCGTCCCGGCGCAGGCCGATCAGAAGGCGTCCGCCATCCGTATTGGCAAAGGCAATGATGGTCTTCAGCGCCTCTTCGGAAACTTCATCGGCATACTCCAGATGAAGGTCGGGATCGGCGCCCGCACGTACCGGCTGATTCAGCATGAAGACCCTCCCGGGGTGTTATCTAATACTTTCAGACTAGCAGATAGACTCTTTCGAAGGAACTCCTTAAGGGAGATCCGGCAATTTTGCGGGAAATACGATTGAGGCAAACACCTATCCCGAACATCATCCTGCTCGTACTTTCCATCAATTGAAGAAGCGCTCCACGATCACCTGTTCGCCGGCGCGTAGCGTCTGATTCCGGAGGTGAATGACGCCTCCAGCCTCGCGAAAGAGTCTCGAGCAGCCAGTTCCTTTTTCCACCGGAAGCGCCGTAAGCCCCGCGGAGCCCCGCACGAGCGAAACGCAGAGTTCTCCCGTCTGGGGCTCCGGGATGTCGCCCCCAAAAAGGGCGCTGATGCGCTGAGGCTCCCAGGCATCAGCATGGAAGCGCCTCCAGATGACGGGAAGCGCCACGCGCTGGGCAATCATCATGGCGCCCAGCGGATTCCCGGGAAGGCCGAGCAACGGCACGCCGTCAATTTCTCCGGATATGAAGGGAGGAACGCCTCCTGCGCAGCTTCTTTCTTCAAAGATCCTGCCGCCCGCGAGGAGAATTGCGCGCCTCGTGAGATCGCGCTGTCCTCCCCCGGTGCCGCCGATCGTGAAGATGAAGCCGCAGCGGTGGGCAAGCTCTGAGAGTTTCGCGGCAATGGCGTTTTCGTCGTCGGGAGCTGCCGCCGCATGAATATGACGGATCCCGGCCGTCATCAGGAGAGATCTCAGATAAGCCGCATTGCTCGAAACCCGGAGCGGACCGGCTTCGCCGCGGCAGTAGAGGTCCTTCAGTTCGCTTCCCGTCGAAAGAATTCCTGCTGCAGGCGGCGCATAGACCTTCACGCGGTCGACTCCTGCCTCGAGGAGGAGCGCAAGTTCAGAGGCACCCACGAAGATTCCCGCTTCAATGAGCGCATCCCCCGCCCGCCATTCACTCCCGCGCCGCAATACGTGGCGGCCGGGTTCAACAGCTCTCCGGGCGACTTCCGCATCATCGGGGCTTTCCGCAGGGATAACCGCATCCGCCCCCCCGCGGAATCATGCCACCCGTATTCACCCAGAGGGCTTCGCCCGCTCTGAGAGGCTCCGGCGTTCTGCCGTTTTCAACGCTCCCGGACTTCGCCCGGCGGCAGCGGTCGCCCGAAAAAACAGCCCAGCCGTCCCTGAGCGCCGTGTCGTAGTCGGGAGAATCCGTCTCCGCGAGGATGTCTTCAGCAAGCGTTGCGCCGAAGCTGTCGCAGAGCCGCACGAAGCTCGGCTCCGGAGCGCTCCAGGCGCCGGGCAGTTCATAGGGCCGCAGAAGGAAATGCTTCATTTCTATTGACCAGGGCCTTTGCGCGTCCCTGGGTGTAGTTGTGTCGTTCCCGCCGCCCTCTCCCGGCATTCATTATTCTCATTTTGAATAACGAAACTAGCAGAAAAAGGCAACGTTATGTAGAAAAATAATGAACGACCGGAAGACATTGCAAGCCTTCCGTTCCGGACCCGGATGGAAGCATAACAGGTTCACACGAATGTTGTGGACCGATGATCAAACACAAAATTTTCTTATTTTTTATTTACTTTATATTTATTAAATAACTTGAATACATAGACTCTGAATAGCATCAATGAGAGTGCAATACCCCTAAAGGTCTTTTTTTAGCTGACGAAAATCAAACTACCTAACGGTATCGTAATGAGATAAATAGGCAGCTCTTGAGCGCAGGCCGCCAAAATGAACCAAAAGGCCGCGCGAAGGGAAGACCCCAAACCGATCAGCCCGATGCCCGGCAGAAAAGTCGCGATCGTTCCGGACCCAAATGAACGAACGCCTGCATTTCACGCCGCCCGACGGGCTTTCTTAACGGACAGACGCTCTGCTTAGCCGCCCTGCCTCGGAAGGACGCGCGGGACTGAAGCGCCGTCCGGAGAAAGAACCACCGGCCTCAGGAACCTTCCTTTCCGCACGCCCCGATTCCCCCGACGCCCAGGAAGCAGACCCACAAGCAGGCCGGCGAGGCTTCTCCACCACTGCCGGATCCTCAAAGATCATCCCAGGAGACATTCATGGATATCAACGACATTCTCGAGAAGCTGTCGCTGCCGCACGACTTCACGCGCAGAGGGTTTCTCAAGGCGGCATCGGCCGCAGCGGCAGTCGCCCTCATGACCGAAGCCAGGGCCAAGCCCGGCGTGCGCCCGTACGTCATTCTTGAGACCGCCAAGGGCCTCATCATTGCCGACCCGAATCTCTGCGTCGCCTGCCACCGGTGCGAACTTGCCTGCACGGAATTCAACGACGGCAAGGCCGACCCGAGGCTTGCCCGCATCAAGATGACGCGCAACGTCATGTTCGGACCGGCCGGAACCAATCACCTCCCGTCGCCCTTCGGCGTCTGGGGCAACGGCCTTGTCGTCCAGGACACCTGCCGCCAGTGCCCCCACCCGGTCCCCTGCGCCAATGCATGCCCGCAGGGCGCCATCCGCGTGGACGAGAAGACGGGCGCCCGCGTCGTCGTGAAGGAGCTCTGCATCGGCTGCCACCTCTGCGAAAAGGCCTGCCCGTGGGACATGATGAGCTTCGACGTTGAGGAGCAGAAAGCTTCGAAATGCTTCCTCTGCCACGGCGACCCGAAGTGCGTCAAGGCCTGCCCCGCGCTCGCCATCCGCTACATCCCCTGGATGGACCGCTCGCACGAGGAGTCGCGCCGCGCGCCGCACGGCTACCTCCCGGCGGAGAACGCCGCCGAATGCAGCATCTGCCACCGCTAATCAGAAAGAAGTATTTCGAAAATGACTGATACGAAAAAGAGATACGGCTACACAGGACAGGGCCTGCGCATCAACCTGACGACTGGAAAAGTCTCGGTCGAACCCACCTTCCCGCGCTTTGACGGACTGATCGGCGGCACGGCCTTCGGCTACAAGGTCATGTGGGACGAAGTGCCCCCGGAAACGAGCTGCTACGACCCCGCCAACAAGCTCGTCATCGCCCCGGGTCCGCTTTCGGGCACAGGCGCCATCTGCTCGGGCCGCACCGCAATCACAACCCTCTGGCCCACCTCGTGGCCTCAGTCGCTCATTGCCTCCGCTCACGTGGGCGGCGAACTCGCGCACAAGCTCAAGTACGCCGGCTGGGACTTCGTGATCATCGAAGGGGAATCCGCCAAACCGGTCTACATCTACATTGAAAACGAGAAGGTTGAACTTCGCGACGCGTCGAAGATCTGGGGCCAGGGCACCTTCCGCTCCTACGCGATGCTCGCCCAGGAAACGAGCTGCGAAGCGAGCATCGGCACGATCGGGCCGGCCGGCGAAAACGGCGTTCCCATGTCGAACCTCATGGTCGACCGCAGCCACTCCGCGGGTTCGATCGGCAGCGTTCTCGGCAAGAAGAAGGTGAAGGCGATCGTCGTTCGCGGCAATCAGGCGATTCACATCCACGCGAAGCCCGACGAATGGGAAGCGCTCATCGACAGCCACCGCGCCATTCTGGGCGCTCACACGCAGACCGTGGTCTCGCGCGTTCCGTCGCCGCTCTTTGAGTATTCGAGCCCGTCCTCCCGCTGGTCCGGCCTTCCGGGACGCGTCTGGGGTGCGGCGAACCCGCCCGTCACAATTTCGGGCGACATCCGCGACGTGAACCACATCGCCTACCGCACCTGCTCGGCAGAGTTCTACTTAGGGCCCTCGCTCTGGAACTATCACGTGCGGACGACGGGCTGCTACGCCTGCCCGATCCGCTGCTATTCGATCATCCGAGACGAAGGCACGGCCGCCAAGTACCGCATCAACGCCATCACGGAACAGACCTGCATGGCGCTCTACGGCCGCTGGTTCTTCCCGAGCCTCATCAGCGACCTCGACAAGCCCGTTTCCCGCGAGGCCTGCCTCGTCGGTTCGCAGACAATGGACGACCTCGGCCTCTGGTGCAACTACGGCCAGCTTCACCGCGACTTCGTGCACTTCCTCAAGATGGGCTACTGGAAGAAGGTTCTTCCGCCCGATGAATACAAGACCATCGCCTGGGAGAAGTTCGATAATCCCGATCCTTCGGTGCTCCAGGACATTCTTCCGCGCATTGCCTACCGCAGGGGCGAATTCGGCCGCTGGCTCGGCGAGACGACGCCGAAGCTTCTCGAACACTTCGGCTTCACGGAAGCCGAATGGCAGAAGGGCCAGCCCGACGTGACGCTTTACTGGGCGCACGGCCATCCGAAGCATCACTCGAACGAGGACGACGGCCAGATCGGCTGCGTTCTCAATTCCCTCTACAACCGCGATCCGATGAGCCACGGCCACATCAACTTCACGCGCTGCGGCCTGCCGATTGAGGTGCAGAAGAGAATCGGCGAGAAGTTCTGGGGAAGCCCCGACTGCGTCGACGCGATCGGCGACTACAAGCCCACGAACATCTGGAAGATGAAGCGCCTCCAGTGGGTCGTGGCGAGAAAGGAGCTCCACGACATGCTCGGCATCTGCTCCTGGACGGCGCCCTGGGAAGTCTCGCCCTTGCGCGAAAAAGGCTACATCGGCGACATCGAAATGGAAAGCAAGGTCTTCCGCGCCGTCACGGGCATCAGCATGACCCAGGACGAGCTCGACCATGCGGGCCTGCGCGCCTTCATCCTGCAGCGCGCCTACACGATGCTGCAGATGAAGACGAAAACGCCGAGAAAGGATCACGATCAGTATCCCGACTGGATCTTCTATGACAAGAAGGGCAAAGCCCCCTTCACGAAGGGCACGATCCGGATGGAGAAGGCCGATATTGAAAAGAGCTTTGAACTCTTCTACGAACTCATGGAATTCAATGTCGAAACCGGTGCTCCGACCGAAAAGTGCCTGAAGGACTACCAGCTCGACTACGTCGTCCCGGTGCTCAGGCAGGCGGGCCTCATCTGACGTCTGAGGGAAGTGATGCAAATGGAAGACCAGGAGAAAGTGACGGATCCACGTGCCGAAGCGAAGCGCCTTTCGCGCCTCAAGGCCGACGAGCTCATCCTGATTGATCTCGTGACGGAAAAGAGCCGCAAGGTGGAGCTGATGCCCCGCGACGAGCTATGCGAAGCCTTTAAGGCAAAGGCGGCGCTCGCCCCTGAACCGGAGGTTGACGAGCTCCTTGCCGATGCCGAAAAGCAGATGGACCGGACCTACAACCGTGCTCCGGGAACCGTCTCCTTCGTGCCGCCCAGGACGCGCTCGAAGGAAGAGCGCGAGAAGAACCGCGAGCTCGTACCCACGCTGCGCGACCAGCGCGAGGCTTTCACGCGCCGCGAGCTCCTTCGAAGTCTCATTGCCGGGGACCTTCATCACGCTGAGGCGGTTGCCGCCGAGGCTGAAAAGGAAGCCGCGCGGCAGGCGCCCGCAGAGCCCCGCGACATCACGGACGAGTATTTCAATGAAGTGCTCGACGCCGTTCTTGCCGATGACTGCGGCGTCGCGAAGCTCATCGCCTGGGACGAGAAGGAGTACTACCACTATCGTCCGCTTCTCTCCGTTTCCTACGCCCGCATCCTTTCGGCCAAGAACAACCCCGTCGAACAGCTCTGCGACCGGGTGCGCGAATGCTCGCGCATCTATCCGCGCCCGGTTCTTCTCGGAGCCTTTCAGGACGAGCCCTTCAACTTCACGCCTGAAGCGCTCCAGGAAATCCTCCAGAAGCTCCCCGAAGATCCGAAGACTAACGACATCAAGTTCACTCAATCCTCGCTCGGGACCGTGTACCTCTATTCGAACCGGTACCTCGACGACGATTACGCGGATTTTCTGGTGGAACACATCGACGTCGACCTCGTGATGAGTCCCTGAGGGGACTCCGGGCCTGTCTGAAAGAAGTTCCGAATACGCAAAGGATTTTGAAAATGACCAAGAACTCAAATCACCTCGCCGCGGGAAGAGGCTTCATGCTGATGCTCCTCGCCGGCGCCGTCGGCTCGGCCCTTGCAGCCGAAGCCCCGGCGGATCCCTACCCGCCCGTCAAGTTCGACCTTCCCGCTCACGAAGCGTTCGTGAAGGACCTCAACCTCGATCCCGCCCGTCATCAGGGCCCGCAGATTGTTGAGGAGCAGAAGAAGGCACTCACGCAAATCTTCAACGAAAAGACCGAGCAGAATTCGCTCTCGAAGCACTACGAAAAGGGCCACACCTGCACTACCTGCCATGATCAGCAGAGAATCGGCCGCCCCGACTGGATGACTTCCGTCACTGCACCCGAGATGAAGCAGAAGTGCGGCGACTGCCACGACGTGCAGAAGAAGGTCTTCTCGAAGACCGACACGCATAAGAAGATTGACTGCGTCGCCTGCCACATGCCCAACATGCCGAGCCCGGAGGAATTCCAGGGTCCTGACGGCGTGAAGGAGTTCTACAACGCCGTGCGCCGCTCGCACCTCTACAAGATCAATGTCGATCCGAGCGCTCAGACCTACGTGAGAAATCTCGACGCGAAGGAAGGCGAACGCCTCTGGACCTATGCGCTCGACAAAAAGGGACATGCGTATGTCGACATTGTCTGGTCCTGCGGCCGCGCCACGCCGGGCGACTACACGCTCTCGGGCGACGCTCAGGGGTGCCACAGCCCTGCGACGAGCACGCTTGACGAGGGACTGCGCTATGCCGACCAGTCGGCGATCTATGCGGAAATCCTCAAGTGGCAGACCCCTGTCAAGGAAGGATTCGAAAAGATCGGCGCAGGGCTCGAGCGCTTGAAGCAGCTCCTTGAAGTGACGGCTCTGAAGCCTGCCGACCAGACCGAAGTCCGCCTCATGCTCGACAAGGCCGAGGAAATCTACGACCAGGTGAAGGAAGACGGCTCCTGGGGCGCGCATGCACCGCGCTACCTGAAGGACCGCGTCCTCACTGGCGTGGGCTACATCGAAAAGGCTCAGGCCATCATCGACAAGGGTGGCTACCAGTCCGCCTCTGAGAAGAAGAACCGCTGACACCTTCGGCGCCTCTCTCGACCCTGAAACCCCAAAACTCTCTGATCCGCTCCTGCGCTTCCCCGGACCGATTTCCCTATTAAGAATCGGCTGGAGAGCGCGGTACGGATCAGCAGGAGAAAAAGCTGTGACTGAAACGATCGACAGGAGAACTCTCCTCACGGCGGGCGTCGGCGGACTCATTGTCTTTTCGCTCGGCGGCTGCTCGACCGACACTTCCCCTGACGGGAAGAAGAAGCCTCACTACGTGATGGTCTTCGACCAGAACAAGTGCGTCGGCTGCGGCGAATGCAAGCATGCCTGCAACGAAACCAATCACCTTCCCCCGGGGCGCTCCCGCGTGATCCTTCAGCGGATGCCCGGACCCGAGCGCCACTACATCCGCGTCTCGTGCCAGCAGTGCGAGGATTCGCCCTGCGTGAAGGTCTGCCCGACGGGCGCCTGCCACCATGACCCGGCCACGGGCATCGTGACCATGAATACCGACCGGTGCGTCGGGTGCAAGTACTGCATCGCGGCCTGCCCCTACAACGCCCGCTACATCAACGAGGAGACCAAAGTCGCCGACAACTGCGACTTCTGCCTCCACTCAAAGAAGCTCGACCAGGGAGAACTTCCGGGCTGCGTTGCCCGGTGCCGCTTCCACGCGCTCGCCTTCGGCGACCTCAACGATCCGAAGAGCTACGTGAGCCTGCTGCTCAAGGCCAGGGACACCGTGCGCATCCGCCCGTGGCTTGGCACTGAACCGACGCTTCGCTACATTCCCGTCGTCAAAACCGGAGTCTGACCATGGACGGCGTACTTGATTTTTCAATCGGCCTCACGGAAGGCGTTGCCTGGCCCTGGCCGATTGCGGTCTACCTTTTCCTTGCCGGCATCTCGGGCGGCGCTCTCGGCGTCATTCTTTCGATGACGAAGCTGCGGGGAACCTCGCGCGAAGATTCGCCGCTGCTCAAGTCGGCGGCGCTCATCGCTCTCGCGACGATTCTCCTCGGCATGGTCTGCCTCGTCCTCGACCTCACCGACCCGCTCTTCTTCTGGAGAATTCTCGTCTTCTACAACCCGACCTCCGTGATGAGCGTGGGCGTGATGATGCTCCTCTGCTACATCCCGCTCACGGCGGTGCTCACCGTCATCGTCCTCAGGAAGGAATTCAATCTGGTGCTCAGCTTCCTCCATATGCCGAAGCTCGGCGCCTTTGTTGAAAAGCTCGGCGAAATTTTCAACCGTGCAAGAACACCTATCACCTGGATCGTGCTCTTTCTTGCCTTCGGCATCTGCGCCTATACCGGGTTCCTGATTTCGGCGCTCATTCGCTATCCCCTCATCAACACGGCCGTCCTCCCGGCGCTCTTCGTCGCCTCAGGCGTTTCCGCGGGCACTGCTGCCGCCAAGCTCGTTGCCGTTGCCTTCTTCGGCGAAAAGATGAGTTCGGAAAACGTGCACCTTCTGCACAAGGCTGAGTATCCAATGATGGCGATTGAAGCGAGCTGCATCTTCATGATCGGCATGGCGATGATTTTTGGCTTTGCGGGCGCTCAGGCCGCTGCCGCAGCGTTCATCTCGGGCGTCTGGGCGGTTGTCTTCTGGGCGGGCGCCATCGGCGTCGGCTTCGGGATTCCGCTCGTTCTCGGAATCGCCGTGAAGGGACACTCCCCGGTCGTCTTCTGGACTACGGGCTTCTGCGCCGTGGCCGGCATGATGTGCCTGCGCCTCTTCATCCTTTACGCCGGGCAGTTGAATTCCCTCATGCTCACAACAATCTAAAGGTCTCTTCTCATGTCCGAAGGCATTCCGACAACCAGGACCGGAATGCGCCTTGAAGAGGAACAGGTGCTGAGCAGCACCTGTTCCTCTCTTTTTATGTCTTCAGCTCCCGAGCGCGCCGGCAGCAATGAGTTTTTCCGTCAATTCCTTAGCACTGTGGGTGCCGAGCTTGCGCATTGCGCCGGCGCGATGAAATTCCACCGTCCGGACGGCGAGCTCCAGGCGTTCTGCAATCTGTCGGTTGGTGAGCTTCTGCCCGGCGAGAAGCGCAACCTCGCGCTCGCGATCGGAGAGTGCCGCGAAGGCTTCCCGCGCCTCCCGGGCATCTGTCGTTTGAACCTCTGCAGAGCCTTTCCGGGAAAGGGCCTTGTCGACCGCCGTGAGAAGCTTCTCGGCCCGAACGGGCTTGGTGAGAAAGGTGACGGCGCCGCTGTCGATCGCATCGACCGCCATTTCGATGTCGCCGTGAGCGGAAAGAAAAATGACGGGAAGATCAACCTCGCGCTCCTTCAAAACGCGCTGCAGCACGAGGCCGCTCATCTTTCCCATCCGTACGTCGAGAACAGCGCAGCCGGGATCGCTCAGAAAATCTCCTGCGAGGAAATCCTCAGCACTAAAGAAATGCCTCACGCTGTAGCCCTCGCTTTCAAGAACAAACTGCAGCGCGTCGTGCATGTGGGGATCGTCGTCCACGATTCTGATGACGGGGTCGGTCACACTTCTCCTCCTTTCTTACTGCTTCTCGACGCTTTCCCCGGGAAGGAGAGGGAACGTTACGGTTACTGCCAGACCGGTAAATATGCCGCCCGATCCGCGGCTGAAGGCAATGCTGCCTCCATGGTTTTCTATGAGTCCCGAGGCAATCGAGAGCCCGAGACCAAGGCCGTGGGCCTTTTCGCTCGAAGCCGGGAAGCCGAGGTGGGAAAGTTCTTCGTCTGTCGGAGGAGTGCCGCTGTCCATCACGCGAATCACCACGCGATCATTCTCGACTGCGCCTGTAAAGGACACGGCGGGCGCCTTCGACCCCTGAACGGCCTCTCGGGCATTCTTCAGAAGATTGACGAGCGCAACCTCAAGCTCGAATTCGTTCCCTTCCAGAGCGGCGTCCGGATCCGGCGCGGAGAAGACCAGCGGAATGTCAAGCGCGGAATAGGTGCGCCAGAGATGCACGCACTGCTGCATCAGCTTCTCAACGCTCAGGTGCTTTCTTTCTTCGCCGCGCCCCTTTGCATAGGCGCGCACCCGTTCGACGATTTCGCTCGCCCGGTGCGTTTCATCGGACACCTTGTCGCAGATGCCGGCCATTTTCTCCGGATCGAACTTCCCGCGGCGGAATTGCCGCGCGAGGCCTTCGGCATAGAGCGAAGCGCAGGCGAGGGGCTGGCGCAGCTCATGCGCGAAAAGATTGGCGAGCTGCACCATCGTCGATTCGTAATGCATGGTCTGAAGCGCCTCGGCCTGCTTCATCTCCTTTTCCATGAGCTCGCGCACTTTTTCTCCGCGGCGCCTCGCGACAACCTCGGAGCGCCAGCTGTGGAAAATAAGGCCGAGAATCAGCATGAGCGTAAGGAGCACCCAAGAGAGATTGCGCTCCACGAGCTTCATGATGGAGCCTTGACCGAGTCCTTCCCAGGGGCCGACCTCAAGCGTCTGCAAGAGCCTGTCGACCGTGAGAAAGTTGGCGGGAACAGCCCATTTAGGGCCGCCCTCATCGGGCTCCATGGAAAAGAGTGCGAGCGCGAGGCGCCGGGCCAGTTCGGGCGCAATGTGCTCCGTCACGGCGAGCGTGAAGCCCGGAAAGAGGTCCGTCGAATGCGCGCAGGCAAGACTGCTTTCGCGCCGGTCAAGGACCCTGAGAAGGCCGATCTTTTCCGGGTGGCGTTTGAGGAAGGCTTCATAGGCACAGAGCCTCAGAAAGCCTGCATCGGCCTCCCCGTCGATCACAAGTTCCGCAATCCGGTCGGTCGACCGGGAGTCGCCCGTGAAGATCACTTTTCCGAAAAAGGAACGGGGCTCCTCGACGCCGAATTTGGCGATCTCACCGAGAACAATCTGCCAGCCCGAGAATCCGAGCGGGTTATTGGCAGCGATGATTCGCGACCGCAGGTCTCCAAGCGTCTGGAGCTCAAAGCGGTCCGAACGAACCACGACTGCAGTGCCTTCGGCGCGGTTTGGATCCGCCCCCGGATGCGCCACGATGGTGGCAATTGGCTGAATGTTGTGGTGAGCAAGACGCCGGATATGACCCGAAGTGCCGAGCACCAGATCCGTTTTTTGGGAGACGGCTTCCCGCTCAAACTCTTCGAACGTGCAGAACTTGAGATCGATGCCGCGCGTTTTGAGAAGAGGTCCGAGCGCCTTCCTCACCGCCCTCACGATCCGGATATTGTCCTCAGGATTCGCAAACACCATGACGGCGATCCGTACGGGAGCCATTTTCTCTTGCGGAGCTCCCTCTGCCGCAAAAGCAAATATTGCGGCAAAAAAGATGACTGCCGATCTAACCTGAATATTTCGCCCAAAATAGACCTTGGGCGTAGGCTCATCTGCGAT
>ERZ1673741.639-NODE-639-length-35147-cov-13.679728_pt1 | contig 35147 bp, 25 predicted proteins | sample MGYA00580209_ERZ1673741 | MGnify/ENA primary metagenome ERZ1673741 (study PRJEB41218, sample SAMN15661754) | gut metagenome | host: Homo sapiens | place: Canada: London | collected 2015-08-20/2019-03-30 | study: EMG produced TPA metagenomics assembly of... | reverse complement strand
ACTCGCGACCTCAACCTTGGCAAGGTTGCGCTCTACCAACTGAGCTACTCCCGCATTGAGAAGAGAGATTTTACTGATTTCAAAAAAAATGTCAAGTCCCTTGCGCTCAAACATTAGAGCTCAGAAATAACGCCTGCCCGGGACGCAAAAAAAAGGGACCATCCGAAGACAGTCCCTTGCATTTTTTACTTCATCAGGGAAGCACCGCTGAGGATGCCTCCCCTCGCGAGTCAGGTATTAGAAGACCATGCAGGCGACGAAGCCGAGGCCCACCGAGAAGACGATGGCGAGAAGGCCCGGGATGAAGAAGGCGTGGTTGAACACGTACTTGCCGATGCGGGTCGTACCGGTGTCGTCCATCTGGACCGCGCCGAGGAGGGTCGGGTAGGTCGGGAGCACGAAGAGGGCGGACACAGCAGCGAACGAGGCCACGAGCATGTAGGAGTCGCCAGGATTGGCGGCGCTGATGCCGAGAGCAGCGACGATGGCCGGGGTGATGGCCTTCGCGGTAGCAGCCTGCGAGTAAAGGAGCATGGCGGCGAAGAAGAACACGACGGCGAGGAGAGCCGGGTAGGCAACCACAGCGTCAGCAGCGAACGACTTGATCTCGTTCACATGGCCGGACACGAACGTGTCGCCGAGCCAGGCAACGCCGAGCACGCAGACGCAGGCAACCATACCGGACTTGAAGACGGAGGTCGAAGCGACATTGCCGAGCTCAACCTTGCAGAAGATCGTCGTCAGGGTGGCAACCGTCAGCATGAGGCTCATAATGGCGGCGTCACGCGGAACGATAACGTTCTTGATGAGGCCGACAGCAGGCGAAATCGCGGAAGCGTAAAGAACAACGCAGATAACGCCGAGGAGGAAGATCAGCACGGAGCGCTTGGCATAGGGCTTGAGCTCCATCTGGGCGACGCCGGAGGAGGCCTTCACGAAGCCCTTGGCGAGACGTTCCTTGTAGACCGGATCGGAGTCGAGATCCATGTTCTGGATCTTCGTCATCACGAAGGCGGTGAGCATGCAACCGACGAAGGTCGTCAGGAGCCAAATGCCGAGCAGAGCCGGATAGGACCAGCCGAACGGTTCAAGAACGCCGGACATGTAGATCACGGCAGCGGAAACCGGGGAAGCCGTAATGGCGATCTGGGAGGCGACGACGGCGATCGAAAGCGGGCAGCAGGGACGAATCTTCTGTTCCTTGGCAACTTCAACGATAACCGGGATCATCGAGAAGGCGGTGTGGCCCGTACCGGCGAAAATCGTCAGGACGTAGGTCACGACAGGAGCGAGATAGTTGATCTGCTTCGGGTTCGCACGAAGGATGCGTTCAGCAATCTGAACGAGGTAGTCAAGGCCGCCGGCGAGCTGCATGCAGGAAATGGCAGCGATCACCGAGGCGATGATGAGGATCACGTCCCAGGGAATATTGCCCGGCTTCATGCCGAGAAGAAGACCGAGGACGAGCACGCCGAGACCGCCGGCGTAGCCAATACCGATGCCGCCGAGACGAACACCGAGGAAGATCGCGCCGAGCAGGACAACGATCTGAAGAATAAGCATGAAATCCATAATGCCTCCAGGCATGTTGAGATCTCCTCCTCCCGATTTGCTTTTGCCCAGTATGGGAATGCTCTAAAGCCAATCAGGCGAGGGCGGTGCTCGCTCTGGTAACTGATCCTGCTAGCTGCTTCTCCGGACGCCTGCGGCATGAAAATCTCTTTTCATGCCCCAGGTGTTTGGTCAGCAGCTGCAGTTCGGGAAATCAGACGACCCCGCTTTGGTGGTTGATCGCAGAGCCTCTCTTTTTCGAGAGGCTCTGTCGGTCTGCTCTTCCCGGATCTATTTGTTAAATTTGTCCGGGTCAGAGCGTAGCGAGTTCGAATTACTGCTCGAACTTCGGGTTGATGAGGTTGTCGTACGTGAAGACCTTGTCCCACTCTTCCTGGGTCAGCATCTTCTTCTCTTCGACGACGAGCTGGTGCAGCGACTTGCCGGTCAGGAAGCCTTCGCGGGCAACGGCGGCGCAGGGCTTGTAGCCGAAGTGCGGCTTCAGAACCGTAACGATGCCGAGGGAGCCCATGACGAGGTCTTCACAGTGCTTGGCGTTGACGACGATGCCGTCGACGCACTTCTCACGCAGCGCGATGCAGGCGTTCGTGAGGACCTTCATCTGCATGTAGAGCGCGAAGGAGATGACCGGTTCCATCACGTTCAGTTCGAGCTGGCCGGCGGAAGCGGCGAGCATGACGGACGTGTCGAGACCGATGGCGAGGAACGAAGCCTGGTTCGTCACTTCCGGGATGACCGGATTGACCTTGCCCGGCATGATCGAGCTGCCCGGCTGGAGCTGCGGCAGGACGAGTTCGGAAAGGCCGGTGCGCGGGCCGGAAGCGAGGAGACGGAGGTCGTTGCAGACCTTCGTGAGCTTGACGGCGAGGCTCTTGCAGGCGGAGGAGAGGCCAACGTAGGCGCCGCAGTCGGACGTGGCGGCGATCAGGTCGTCGCTGTTGACGAAGTCGATGCCGGTGATCTCAGCAAGGTGCTTGACGGCGAGGGCCGGATAGTCCGGGTGAGCCGTAACGGTCGTGCCGATGGCGGTGGCGCCGAGGTTGACGACCTTCAGGTGAGCCTGGGCTTCCTTAATGACCTTGATTTCGTCAGCAATCGTCGTGCCCCAGCCGTGGAATTCCTGGCCGAAGGACATCGGGACGGCGTCCTGCAGGTGGGTGCGGCCCATCTTCAGAACGTTCTTGTTCTTTTCAGCCTGAGCGTAGAAGCTGCCGACGAGCTCTTCAACGGCCTTCAGGAGGACGTTCGAGCGAAGGAGCAGCGAGAGGTGCAGAGCGGTCGGATAGGTGTCGTTCGTCGACTGGCCGAAGTTGGCGTGGTCGTTCGGGGAAACCTTCTTGTCGCCCTTGGCGAGGCCGAGGTGTTCGCAGGCGAGGTTGGAGATAACCTCGTTGCAGTTCATGTTCGTGGACGTGCCGGCACCGCCCTGGAGCCAGTCGGTAACGAACTGATCGTTGTACTTGCCGGCGATGAGCTGGTCGCAGGCCCAGATCAGGGCGTCAGCAACGTCGGCCGGGATCGTGCCGAGTTCCTTGTTCGCCATGGCGGCAGCCTTCTTGACATAACCGAAGGCCTGAGCGAAGAACGGTTCCTGGCTCATCGGCATTTCGGTGATGTGGAAGTTCTGCTTGCCGCGCATCGTCTGCACGCCATAGTAATCCTCATCAGGGATCTCGAGAGAACCAAGGAAATCGCTTTCAATACGGGACATTTATTGCTCCTCAAATATGTCCGATGCGGTCTATTTCATAAGAGCGGGATTTGCTCTTTAAAAACCGCATTTGCAGTTGACTCACTCCCAGCAGCCAGTTATCCGAGGATCAGCTGTGGTCCGCTGCTGTCTGAGTGAAGCAGTTCGCTTGAACTACTCTTTAATACGTGTAGATACGTATATTTAAAGAGTCTTTCTTGCGTTGAGTAAATATTACTGCTTATCTCGCTCAATGTGAATAGCTCATTTTCCTTTTGAATATCGGAAGAACCCTTACTTGTAAGAACTGATGGCTTGTTTAAGAGAAAACGCTGCACCAGTTTGGTGCGCCTATATAACCGAAGCGTAAAAAAGACTGATCTTAATTAAGGTATAACTTTGAAATTTACTTTTCTCAAAAAATATCGAACCAATAAAAAAGGCTGATACCCAAAATGGATACCAGCCTCTTTCAGACAGAGTCAGACTCTGCGGTCAAGCTTACTTAATGGGCTTGATCGGAATAGCCTTCTTGCCGTTCTGCGTCGGCAGGACCTTGTCGTAGTTGCCCATGCCCTGTTCAGCCATCTTGCGGCGGATGAAGGCGATCTGGGTCTTGAGCGGAAGATCCTTCGGGCAGAAGTCGTGGCAGGCGAGCAGCGACATGCAGCCGAACACGCCGGATTCGTCGCCGACGACTTCGTAGTAGTCGGCGTCGTTGCGCTCGTCGCGCGGGTCAAGGCGGAAGCGGGCGATCTTGTTGATGCCCACAGCGCCCACGAAGTCCGGGCGGATGCGGACGGTGCCGCAGCCGGCGATGCAGCAGCCGCATTCGACGCAGCGGTCGAGAACGTAGATGTCCTCGGCGAGCTGCGGGTCCATCGGCGCTTCCTGCTTGCGCAGGTCGACTTCGTCGATCTTCGCGTGAACCCACGTTTCCATGCGTTCGGACATGTTGCGCATCCACTTGCCGGTGTTGACCGAAAGGTCGCCGATAAGTTCGAAGGCAGGCAGCGGGGCGAGCGTGAACTCGTCGGGCAGATCCTTCGTCAGGGTGCGGCAGGCGAGGCCCGGCTTGCCGTTGATGAGCATCGCGCACGAACCGCAGATGCCGGCGCGGCAGACGAAGTCGAACTGCAGCGTGGGATCCTGTTCGTTGCGAAGGTCATTCAGGGCAATGAAGAGCGTCATCGAGTCCGATTCCTGGAGCTCGTACGTCTGCATGTGCGGAACGCTGTCCGGATCCTGCGGGTTGTAGCGCAGAATGCTGATCTTCAGAAGACGATGCTTCTTGGCGGGAGCATCCGCGGCCTTGGCGGCCGGAGCCGCCGTCTGGGTCTTTTCCTGGGTCATTTTCTATCAAAGCTCCCAAATTAGTCTTTCAGCGGTTCATCGATGCGCTCGTTGCGGCCCTGGAGGCGCTTCGGCAGCAGATGCTGGTACGGCATGATCGCATCCTGAATGGCCCAGCGATCCTTGCCTTCGGCTTCCATCTTCTGACGGATGGCGTCGACTTCGGCCTGACGCTTGGCGGATTCGGGATTTTCGATGTAGTTCTTGACGCCGTAGCCGCGGAATCCCGGGGGAAGTTCCATCTTGCTGATGTCAAGATCCTTGTAGGAGAGGGTCGGCAGCGTATCGCCTTCCTTCCACGTGGCGATCGTGCGCTTGAGCCACTTGACGTCGTCGCGGACCGAGTAGTCTTCGCGGTAGTGAGCGCCGCGCGATTCCTGACGGCAGGAAGCGCCGAGAGCAACCGTAAGCGCGACGCGAAGCATCGAGCGGGTGCGGTATGCGTAGACGAGTTCGGGGTTGTTGCCGGCGACGTCCTTCACGGGGATGTTGAAGGAGCGCTTGTAGAGCTCCTCGAGTTCCGTGACGGCTTCTTCCATGTCCTTGCCCTTGCGGAAGATGCCGATCTTGGTCGTCATGATTTCCTGCATGCGGGTGCGGAGCGCCACTGCGTCTTCATTGCCGGTGTTCTTCAGGTAGCCGTTCAGTTCGGCCTGTTCCTTGGCGAGAGCATCGTAAATGAGGGACGTCGGGATGTCGATGCCGTTTTCGGCCTTGTCGCAGAAGTCGGCGATGTATTCGCCGACGATCATGCCGGCAACGACGGTTTCAGCAACGGAGTTGCCGCCGAGGCGGTTGAAGCCGTGCATATCCCAGCAGGCGGCTTCGCCGGCCGCGAAGAGGCCCTTCAGGGTCTCGGATTCGCCGCTCGGCTTCGTGCGCACGCCGCCCATCGTGTAGTGCTGCGCCGGACGGACCGGAACCCATTCCTTCGTCGGGTCAACGCCGAGGAAGTAGTGGCAGATTTCATAGACTTCACGGAGCTTGTGCTTGATGTGGTGTTCGCCGAGGAGCGTGATGTCGAGCCAGAGGTGTTCGCCGTACTTGGTCTTGACGCCCTTGCCCATGGCAATGCGTTCTTCCATGCGGCGCGAAACCACGTCGCGGGAGGCGAGTTCCTTCTTTTCCGGTTCAACGTCCGGCATGAAGCGGTAGCCGTCGACGTCGCGCAGCAGACCGCCGTCACCGCGGCAGCCTTCCGTCACCAGAATGCCGGCCGGGAAGATGCCGGTCGGGTGGAACTGAATGGCTTCCATGTTGGAGAGGGTGGCGACGCCCGTCTTGAGGGCGAGGTCGTAGCCCGTGCCGTCGCAGATCACGGCGTTCGTCGTGACGCGGTAGATACGGCCGGCACCGCCCGTGGCGATGGCGGTCGCCTTGGCGACGTAAGCCATGAGTTCGCCTGTGATGAGGTCGCGGACGATCGCGCCGTAGCAGCGCTTGCCGTCGGAAATGAGCGAGAGCGCCTCAACGCGTTCAATCACCGGAACCTTTTCGGCGATGATGCGGTCGGAAACGGTATTGAGCATGGCGTGGCCCGTGCAGTCGGACACGTAGCAGGTACGCCACTTCTTGGTGCCGCCGAAGTCGCGCTGGTTCATCATGCCCTGCGCTTCCTTGCGTTCCGTAATCGTCACCTTCTCGCCGTTAATGATCACCTGACGGTCACCGGCGGTGATTCGCGACCAGGGGCAGCCCCAGGCGGCGAGCTCACGCACGGCCTTGGGCGAGGTGTTCACGAACATGCGGACGACTTCCTGGTCCGCACCCCAGTCGGAGCCGCGGACGGTGTCGCCGAAGTGAACGTCCTCGTTGTCGCCCACGCCCTTGATCACGTTGCCGAGAGAGGCCTGCATGCCGCCCTGAGCAGCCTTCGAGTGGCTGCGCTTCGGCGGAACGAGAGAAAGGACGATCGAGTCGTGGCCGCGGCGCTTGGCAGCAACGGCCATGCGGAGTCCGGCAAGGCCACCGCCGATAACCAGCACGTCGGTGTAAATGATTTTCATGAGTTTTTCCTCGGAAATCCCGCCCTTGGGCGGGAGGATCGGCGCACAGCTCCTGACTATGCGTCCGTCCAGTCTTTGCAAATAGTCCGCTTTGCCTGATTGAGGCGCCGCGGGCTGTTGCGACCTTTCGGCCGATTCCCATTAGTCGCAGACTTCATCCGCACATGCTCCCTCCTGAGGAGCTTCCGCCTCCGGAACGGGGAATGTTCCGACGCGGGTCTTTTGCGCTTCTTCCTGCGGGTCCTCTTTCTGGGACTCTCACCCAAGGCGGACCGCACGAAGGACAAGACTCCCTGCCCTGGGAATCTTTTCCTCAACCCGGAAAGCCCGAAGGGGACATCTGCCTAGGCAGCCGTCCCCGCACGCGCTTGCCGTCCGAATTCACCTGCGTTGCTGTTCTCCTTGTAGCGACGCAGTCAAACTAAGACGTAGAGCAACTTCGCTCTTCTGCGGTTTCTGCTTATATCGATGAGCCGATTGCTGCTGCATTCAAGACTTCCGAAGCTTTGTTCCGCCCTGCCGGCTGGCGGCCGGCTGAGCAGGAATACGTAGATCCGCTTTCTTCCGCCGAGGCCAAAGCCCGAGCGAAAAACCGCGTTCCATGTGCTCCGGAACCCTACAGTAGCGGGCTCAAACGAACTAAGTAGAAAACGCAGGGAGTTTAACTGTCACCCTCCCTACTACTATATCAGCAGTAACCCTTGATTACATCTTGAAATTTGATTTGAGTTAGGGCTTTCGGAGTATCTGTACATTTCCTTTATCACAATAAAATTTTTCAATATTTCAACTAAATACAAATTTCTTATTCAAGAATCCGCCTACGTATTAAGCATTTTTATTGATACCTATTAGAAAGTACGATCAAACCCTGATTTCATAAATTACGAGTTTACTTAACGGATTGTTCGGATTTAAAAATCAATTTATACGTATATATGCGTACAAATAAGGCATCACCTCCAGCCGAATCGTTTTGTCTCAATTTCAGGTATCACTTTGATAGATCGCGCCACTATTGACCAATAGAAATCGATAGAATCTTTTGAAGCCATCTTTCTATAATTCCGGAGGTGTCAATCATGGCCAAACGCATTATTTCCACTCAGGAAGCTCCTGCCGCACTCGGCTACTACAGTCAGGCGACCGCAACGGATGCGACGCTCTACTGTTCCGGTCAGATCGGCATTCGCCCGGATACGGGAGAACTCGAGCACGGCGTTGAGGCTCAGGCCCGTCAGGCCTTCCGCAATCTTGAAGCCGTCATTGCCGAAGCCGGTCGTTCGACCGCGCAGGTCATGAAGCTCACCATCTTCCTAGCCTCGATCAACGACTTTGCCGTCGTCAACCGCGTCATGGGCGAATTTTTTGAAGCTCCCTATCCCGCCCGTTCGTGCCTTGCTGTCGCCGCGCTCCCGAAGGGCGCCCTCGTTGAGGTCGAGGCGATCGTTGATCTTGCCCCCTGACCACCGGGTTTTAGGACAATGAACCAGGTTCAGCGCCCTCCCCAGAAAGCTTCCGGCGTCATCCGCTCCGGAAAGCTGGCACCTTTGAACGAACGGCTTAAAAAGCTCGGACTCGTCACCGACTGGGACTTCATTCTTCATCTTCCTCTGCGCTATGAGGACGAAACGAAGATCGACCCCGTCGGGATGCTCATCCCTGGCGAACCCGCACAGGTGCAGGGTGAAGTCGTTCGCTCTCAGATGACTGCGACGCCCTGGGGACAGCAGCTGATTGCGCTTCTCAAGGATGAAACGGGCGTACTTGCGCTCCGCTTCATTCACTACTTCCCCGGGACGCAGGCCGCCCTGCGCCCCGGTGCAATCGTGCGCGTCTACGGCGAACCGCGCCCCGCCTTCGGGGGCGGGCTTGAGATGATTCATCCCAAAATCCGCCAGCCCGTTGCGAGCGGCGTTACGCTTCCGAAAGCGCTCACCCCCGTCTACCCCCTGGGCGAAGGCATTCAGCAGAAGTGGCTGAGAAAGCGCATCGCCAGAGCGCTTCTCGATATGCAGGGGATGGAGGATCCTATTCCCGCCTCGCTCACGGATGAGCTTCACCTCCCCGGCCTCAGAGCCTCGCTCGAATACCTCCATAATCCGCCGCCCGACGCCGACTCTGAAGCGCTCATCAACCGCACGGATCCGCATTGGCAGCGACTCAAGTTCGACGAACTCATTGCGCAGCAGATCACGCTTCGCGAAATGCGTGCGCTCGCAAAGAGGGACAAGGCCAAGAGGCTTCTGGCGCCGCAGTCGGGCGGACTCATTCAGCCTTTCATGGAAGGACTTCCCTTCAGGCTCACCCGTGCGCAAATAAAGGTCTGGGGCGAAATTGAAAGGGATCTGGCAGAGCCTCATCCGATGCACCGCCTTGTTCAGGGCGATGTGGGAAGCGGCAAAACGGTTGTTGCGGCGCTCGCCGCCCTTCGGGCCATTGAAGCCGGCAAGCAGGCGGCACTCATGGCGCCGACAGAGATTCTTGCCGAACAGCATTTTCAGAAAATCGTCTCCTGGCTCGAACCCCTCGGCATTCGCACCGCCTGGCTCACCGGAAGGCAGAAGGCTGCCGAGCGCGAGGCGTCTCTCGCGAGCATTCGTTCGGGAGAGGCAAAGCTTGCCGTCGGAACGCATGCGCTTATTCAGGAGGGCGTCACCTTTCACGATCTCGGACTCGCGATTGTGGACGAACAGCACCGCTTCGGCGTCGCGCAGCGCCTTGAACTCGCCCGCGCCATGGAAAACGGCCTGAAGCCGCATCTTCTCATGCTCTCCGCCACGCCCATCCCGCGCACGCTCGCCATGAGCTACCTCGCCGACATTGACGTGTCGATCATCGACGAGCTCCCGCCCGGGCGCACTCCGGTCGAAACTAAGCTTGTCCGCATGGACAGGAAGGACGCCGTCGTCGGCGTGCTCCGCCACACGGTCGGCGAAGGCCATCAGGTCTATTGGGTGTGCCCTCTCATTGATGAGTCGGAAGCACTCGACCTCACGCCCGCCGTGAGATGCGCCGAGGAGCTGCGCGCGATGCTCCCGGACCTCACGATCGGCCTCCTTCACGGCGGCATGCCAGCCGCTGAAAAGGAAGCCGTCATGAACGACTTTTCCGCAGGCCGGATCCAGGTGCTTGTTTCCACCACGGTGATCGAAGTGGGGGTCGATGTCCCCAACGCAACCCTGATGGTGATCGAGCATGCCGAACGCTTCGGCCTCGCGCAGCTTCATCAGCTCCGGGGCCGCGTCGGACGCGGCGGCGGCAGAAGCGCCTGCGTGCTTCTCTTTGACGTGCGTCTTTCCGACATCGGCCGGGAGCGCCTCAAAATCATCCGCGAAACGACCGACGGCTTTGAAATTGCCCGCCGAGACCTGCAGCTGCGCGGACCCGGCGAATTTTTGGGCGAACAGCAGTCCGGCATGCCGATGCTTCGGTTCTGCGATCTCGAAAAGGATGCTGCCATGGTTGAAAAGGCGCTCGATGCCGCCGACCGGATGCTCCTTGAGCACCATGAACTTGCGCTCAAGCACGCTTCGCGCTGGTTCCAGGGAAAGGCGGAACTCCTCACGGCCTGATCACACCCAATGCTTCTTATCCAACCGATTTTTCATCATCACTTGTTCATTACCTCGTCATGACTCTTACTGAACTTAAGTACGTCATTGCAGTTGCCCGGGAACGGCACTTCGGCCGGGCAGCAGAAAGTTGCTTTGTGAGCCAGCCGTCGCTTTCCGTTGCCGTGAAGAAGCTCGAGGAGGAGCTCGGCGTTTCGATTTTCGAGCGCCGCTCCAACGACATCGCCGTCACGCCCGTCGGCAGCCTCATCATCGATCAGGCCCGCAAAGTCATTGAAGAAGCTCACCGGATCACGGAAATCGCCCACCAGGGCCAGGATCCGCTCTCGGGTCCCGTGCGCCTCGGCGTCATCTATACGATCGGGCCCTATCTGCTTCCGGACCTCATCAGCCGCATGACGGAAACGACGCCGCAGATGCCTCTGATTCTTGAGGAAGGCTTCACGACCGAGCTCCTGCAGAAGCTCCGCAACGGCCAGATCGACGTGGCCATCACGGCTGACACGCTCGTCGATACGGGCTTCATGACCGAAGAGCTCTACGAGGAAAACTTCGTTGTTGCCGTGCCCTCCCACCACCCCTGGGTCAACCGCAACTACATCGGTACGGATGAACTGAAGGACCAGACGATGCTTCTTCTCGGCGCCGGTCACTGCTTCCGCGATCAGATTCTCAGCGTCTGCCCGGACCTCGCACGCTTCAACCTCAACGCAACCGACGTTCAGAAGACGGTTGAGGGCTCGAGCCTTCAGACGATCTTCCATATGGTTGCTCAGGGTCTCGGCATCACGGTGCTGCCCGCCTCGGCCATTCCTTATCTCACGGGACTCTCGAACGCCATCAAGATTCTCCCCTTCAAGAATCCGCCGCCCACCCGCAAGGCAATGCTCGTCTGGAGAAAGAGCTTCACGAGGATGGCCGCAATCGAAGCCATCCGCGAGGCGACGCTTTCACTTAAGCTCAACGGCTGCGCGCCGCTTCCCGAAAGCCACCCCGAGATGCGCTAACCCGCAGTCTGATACCTGAGACACCGTCAATCTACCCTCGGCTGAAGCCGAAGGCTTGTAAAAACAAGTCTTGGTTGACTAGTCCCAGTAATCCGAACGGATAAAACCGCAAGGAGAACTACGTTGGTTGGGAATCCATAGGCACCGCGGGATGTACATCCTAGTCCCGCGCTCTGCGGCAGGTGATTAAAAGCTCTGAGGGAAAGGAGCGGTGTCCCCTGCATCAAACCCCTTCCAACATCGACGAAGGATGCTTACTGCCCGAAAGGGCATGGAGACAAAACTTGAGAGTATTTGTTATCAACCAGCGTGGCAAACCCTTAATGCCATGCTCTCCTGCAAAGGCACGCGTGAAGCGCCGCACTCCCTTTACGATTCAGCTCACGACGGCAACGGGCGAAGCCAGGCAGGCTTTATAGGCATCATGCGGTGGACGTTCTTCAACCGGCTGAAGGAGAGTCACTCTGACAAAACAGTTGAGAACACGTACGGCTATTTGACGAAGAACACGCGCATCACGCACGGGATTGAGAAATCCCACTGCGCCGATGCGTACTGCATTGCCGGCAACCTGCGCGCCGAGCGTCTTCCTGAATTCCTGTTTCAAAAACAGGTACGAAAGCACAATCGTCAGATACACAAGATGACGATCGGCAGGGGCGGCATTCGCAAGCGGCAGCAAACGCCGTTCGAGGTGAAGGGCTTCCGTCTGTTTGACAAGGTGCGCCTTGGCAGCGAGGAGGGCTTCATTTTCGGAAGAAGCAGCAGCGGTTATTTTGACGTTCGTCGGCTTGACGGACAAAAACTCTCGGCCGGCGTCAGTTTTAAGAAACTGCATCTGCTCGAAAAACGAACCACTTACCTATTGTGCCGTAAAGCCCCGTCTGTTGACGGCGGGGATATAAGGCGCCGCGCGCCAGCGCGTACTTTCAGGATGGTCTGTCCTGATCCTCGATGTATTTCTTCAGCTCCTCCAGCGGTGCTCCGCCGCAGGCAGCGGCAAAGTACGACGGCGACCAGAGCTGTCTTTGATAGTAGGCGGACTCAAGTTCTGGGAAGCGTACCCGAAGCTTGCGGCTCGTAACTCCTTTGAGGCTGTTCACTAAGGCAGATACCGGAACCTTCGGCGGGTAGTTCACGAGCAGGTGCACGTGATTCCTTTCGCCGTTCATTTCACGAAGCTCCGCGCCGAAGTCCTTGCAGACTTTTCGAGCCACCCCTTCCATGAAGGAGAGGTGTGCTGATGTGAAGATAGAACGCCGATACTTCGTCACAAAGACCAAGTGCACATTCAAATTAAAAACACAGTGTCTTCCAGTTCGCAGTTCATTCATATTGCATCAGACCAATGCTAAAATAAGCTCATGCTTCTTCGCAAAGCTTATCAATTCAAGCTTAAGCCCGACGGGGCTTCCTGCCGCAAACTTGCACAGTTCTGCGGCTGCACCCGTTTTGTGTACAACAAAGGGCTGGTCTGGAACAAGGAAAGCTATGAAAAGGACAAGAACTTCAAACTCTCGTATGCTGGCCTGTGCGCCCTCCTTCCGGGATGGAAGAAGGAGTTGCCGTGGCTCGGCAAATGCCACAGTCAGGTCCTGCAGCAGGCCATGAAGGATCTGATGAGAAGCTTTGAGAACTTCTGGGAAGGCCGTACGGATTTCCCGAAGTTCCATAAGAAGTTCAAAACCCAGGACTCCTTTCGCTACCCTCAGGGCTTCAAGATCAACGAAGTGCGTAAGCAGGTGTTCCTGCCGATGATCGGCTGGGTGAACTATCGCCGCAGCCGCTATATTCAGGGCAAGCCCAGGAACATCACCGTCAGCCGCAAGGCGGACGGATGGTACTTCTCGATCCGGACGGAACGGGAGATTGGGAACCCGGTGCATCCTAAGTCAGGAGTTGAAGTCGGCATTGACGTCGGCGTGGTCCATACCGTCACCTTATCGGACGATACCCCGCCCGTCGAGCCCATCAATGCATTCAGAACGAAGCAGAAGAAGCTGGCTCATGCGCAGCGAAAACTCAAACGCATGACGAAGTTCGGGAAGAACTGGCGAAAGCTGCAGAAAAAGATTGCTCTGCTCCACAAGCATATTGCTGATTGCCGGCGCGATCATCTTCGGAAGGCGGCGGGAAACATCTGCAAAAACCACGCAGTTGTCTATCGCGAGGCGCTGAAGATTAAGAACATGGCCGCATCAGCAAAGGGAACGGCTGAGGAGCCGGGGAAAAACGTCAGCCAGAAGAGCGGCCTCAACAAAGCCATTCTCGATCAGGGCTGGGCCATGTTCTTCGCGATGCTCGATGAATACATGAAGGAATGGGGCGGTGAAGTCTATGCCGTACCCCCGGCCTACACGAGTCAAACCTGTCCCCATTGCAATCACGTTTCGGCCGCCAGCCGGCCGGCGCAGGCGCTCTTCCATTGCGAAAATTGCGGCTACGAAGGGAATGCGGACAGGGTGGCGGCGGTCAACCTTCTCAGGCGTGGGCTGCGCCTTAGAGCCTGTGGGGAGCTTCGGAGTACAGCCGAAGCTCCGGTGAGGCGGCCGTCTCGCAAGAGACGCGTCGTCCAGCAGCAGGAACCCATCGAAGAGATTGCTGAGCAGCACAACGCTGCTTCGCAACTCAGCAGGGAATCTCCGCCCTTCAGGACGGAGAGGATGTCAACTGAAGGCGCTCCTCCCTCGTCTCAAGACGAAGGTTTCCGTACCTTAATGAATCTATGAAAGAGCAGACGACAGAAACGCACAAGCCCGCAGCAAGTCCTCTGACGGGCGCCCGCAAGCGCCTCTCAAGGATTGCCTCCGGGCGAGGCATCGGGTTCGGCGAACGCATCGACCTGATCGTTCGCATTGCGCTTATGGCTGTAGTGGCGATCGGTTGCTTCATGGTGCTTCAACCCTTTCTCACTGCGATTCTTCTTGCCGCCGTCATCGCCGTCGTCACGTGGCCGCTCTTCAGGCGGCTGCGCGCGTCCCTCCGGCAGTCCTCGGGCGCTGCGGCAACCCTGATGGTGCTCCTCATCGTGGTCGGCTTCCTGATCCCGATGTCGTTTCTTCTCGTCGCGCTCGCCCAGCAGATTCCTTCCTGGGTGACGAAGACCGCCGCCTGGCTCAAGGACCCGACCCCGGTGCTTCAGGCCGTCGCCGACATTCCCTATGCGGGCTCGTGGCTCCATGAGCAGCTCGCGCTCGCGATCGACCCGGCGACTTTCGGTCATACCGTCCAGCGCATCCTCGATCCACTCTCAAGCTGGATCGTCAATGCCGCCGTCAATGTCGGCAACGGTCTGGTTCAGCTCGCGCTCGTCACCTTCATTGTCTTTTTCTTCTACCGCGACGGCGCATGGTTTGCCGACCGGATTTCCGAACTTGTCGAACGCGTATCGGGCGGTATTGCGAGAGAAATTACCGGGATTCTCGTCAACACCACGCGCTCGGTCGTCTTCGGCATCGTCGGCACTGCCATCGGGCAGGGGCTTGTTGCCGGCATCGGCTTCTGGATCGCCGACGTGCCCGGCCTTCTCGTCCTCTCCTTTGCCGTCTGCGTCCTCTCCGTCATTCCGATCGGGCCCCCGCTCCTCTGGGGGCCGGCCGCCATATGGCTCTATACCCAGGGCGAACTCGGGATGGCCGTCTTTCTCGTTCTCTGGGGAACGCTCGCAGTTTCGAGCGTCGACAATTTCATCAAGCCGATCCTGATTTCCCGGGGAACGTCGATGCCCATTGCGCTCATCTTCCTCGGCGTTTTCGGCGGCGTCCTCGCCTTCGGATTCCTCGGCCTCATCCTCGGGCCGCTCCTTCTTGCCATCGGCCTTGCACTATTCACCGCCTGGCTGAAGCGCCCGGTCATTCGGCTTGCTGAAGCTGCCGTCTCCCGCACTGACAAAGAAGCCCCAAACGTCGCCGGGGCCGCGGACGCATCCGAATCGAAGATTCAATAGGCGGGCTAATGTCGTCATGATCAGCCCGAGATGTCCGGCGGAAGTTGGGCGTACGGAGAATGCTGACCAAGCTCCCGATCGAGACAAAAATAGCAATACGGTCTGGACAATTCTTGCACTAGAGGTCGGACAAAAATTGCATTAGCTCATGGACAATTCTGGTATTAGATCTTAGACAAAATTGGTATTAGGTCGTTAAATTTCATATGCATCAAATAGTTGATGTTTTTCAAAGATTGACTCATTCAGTGTCCGAATTCGTCCTTGCCTCGATAGGATTCCCGACTGCCTGAAGCCTTCCTACCTCAGCCTCAGGCGAGCTCACAACCCGCCGCCGTTTCCACTGGTTCCCTGAACGGTTCCGTCGGAGCAAGATTCAGAGTCTCCGGCAAAGTGTTACAAATTTTTATCCGCAGCCGGGTCCTCTTGCTAAATCTTGCATTTCAAATATAAGATTTCGAAAACATCCTGAGGGCGCGTGGATTACCGCATGCGCTCCCCGAACCTGAAGATTTTTTTATTGCAGGAGATCCCTGACCATGCTGACGCCCCGCCAGATTGAGCTCATCAAAGCTACCGTTCCCGTGCTTCGCGAGCACGGCGTTGCGCTTACCTCTCACTTCTATAAGCGCATGCTCAACGGCAACCCCGAACTGAAGAATGTCTTCAACCAGTCCCATCAGGCGCTCGGCCGCCAGCAGAAGGCGCTCGCCGGCGCGGTACTCGCCTACGCGGAAAACATTGAAAACCCAGGCGTTCTCATCGGCGCTGTGAAGCACATCGCCGCCAAGCACTGCACGATCGGCATCCGCGCTGAACACTACCCGATCGTCGGCAAGCACCTTCTTGCCTCGATCCGCGAAGTCCTCGGCGAAGCCGCTACCGATGAACTCATCGACGCCTGGGCCGCGGCCTACGGCATGCTGGCCGACCTTCTGATTCAGGTCGAGAGCGGCATCTACACGGAACAGAGCACCGCTGAAGGCGGCTGGTCCGGCTGGCGTCCCTTCGTTGTCGAAAAGCGCGTTGAGGAAACGCCCGAGGTTGCGAGCTTCTACCTCCGTCCCGCCGACGGCGGCACCGTGCCGTCCTTCAAGCCCGGTCAGTTCGTTTCCGTCCGTGCGTATCTCCCGGAACTCGGCGTTGATCAGCCGCGTCAGTATTCGCTCTCGCACGCTCCCGTCTGCAACAAGGGCCTGCGCATCTCCGTGAAGCGCATCGACGCTCATGACGGCGCTCCTCAGGGCCGCATGTCGACGCACCTCCATCAGACGCTGAAGGAAGGAAGCATCATTGAGCTCTCCGCTCCGGCCGGCGAATTCTTCCTGAAGGAAAGCGATAATCCTGTCGTTCTCGTGAGCGCCGGCATCGGCATCACGCCGCTCTTTGCCATGCTGCAGTCGATCGCCTCGAAGACGCCGAATCGCCCCGTGGTATTCATGCACACGACGCGCACCAAGGAAAGCTTCGCGCTGCGCGAAGCCGTGAAGAAGGAGCTCACGAAGCTCGAGAACAAGAAGGCTCACGTCTTCTTCACGGCAGCTGATGCTGCCGACGTTCCCTGCTGCTGCGGCTGCGCCTTCGAAAAGCATCACGGCCGTCCGGGCGCGAAGGACGTTCTTGCGCTCAATCCTCCCAAGGACGCCGATGTCTACATCTGCGGTCCGACCGCCTTCATGGCCAGCATGAAGGAAGCCTTCCTCAATGCAGGCGTTCCGGCCGGCAGCATTCATTCGGAAGTCTTCGGCACGGGTTCTGAAAGCTAAGTCCACGCGGGCTCGCAAAGCTCCCTGCTAAGATCAAAGGCCTGCCGGATATTTTCCGACAGGCCTTTCGTCTTCCAGGTCCCCCATGCATCTCAAGCTCTATACCGATCTCGGACTGCGCGTCCTCATGGTTGTCGCCCGGCTTAGGCCCGAAGAGCGCATGACGCTCCCGGAGCTCGCCGCGCGCCTCAACTGCTCGCAGAATCACGTGACCAAGGTCGCCAACTATATGGTGCGCCTCGGCTGGCTGACGACGGTCCGCGGCAGAAACGGCGGCATGCAGCTTGCCATGCCTGCCGATCAGTACCGCATCGGAGATGTCGTGCGCACGCTCGAAGGGAGCGACCCGCTCATCGACTGCAGTGATCCGCCCTGCCCCTTCTGCGGCAGATGCTCGCTTTCAGGGCTCCTCGATGAAGCGAGGGAAGCTTTCTACAGGACGCTCAACCAGAAGACCCTCGCCTCCATCCTCAATGCTCCCCGGACGATTTCAATGCCTTCATTCATCCGTTCTCCCGGGGAAGCCGTCCGGGGAACTGAAGAAAGCGCATCCTGACCGCAGATCCTTCTGCGGCGCTTCAGAATAAAAAAGGGCGGAGAAAGAAGTTCCTCTGGCCCGTCCGCTTCCAATCAATCGCAGTGGAGCACGCGTATTGCAAGCCCGCCCTGGCTTGTTTCACGATACTTGGCGTTCATGTCCTTACCGGTTTCGTACATGGTGACGATCACCTTGTCGAGGCTCACGGTCGGCGCAGACGTGCGCCTCAGCGCCATGCGGGCCGCATTGACGGCCTTCACCGCGAAGATCGCATTTCTTTCAATGCAGGGCACCTGAACCTGACCGTTCACCGGATCGCAGGTAAGCCCGAGCGAATGCTCCATGCCGATCTCGGCGGCCGTGCAGACCTGCTCGGGGCTTCCGCCCATGACTTCGGCAAGACCCGCCGCCGCCATCGAGCAGGCAACGCCCACTTCGCCCTGGCAGCCCACTTCCGCACCGGAAATCGAGGCATTCATCTTGAAGAGTTCGCCCACTACGGAAGCCGCAAGGAAAAAGCGCAGGCGGTCGTCGGGTGACGGGTCACCGATGATTTTTTCCCAGTAGGCGAGCACCGCCGGAATCACGCCGCAGGCGCCGTTCGTAGGAGCCGTAACGACGCGTCCGCCCGCTGCATTCTCTTCGGAAACGGCGAGCGCGAACATGTTGATCCAGTCGATGACGGCAAGGGGATCCACGCTCGTGCGGCCCATCGAAAGAAGCTGGCGGCGAAGCGCCGGCGCGCGGCGCGGCACGCGCAGCGGCCCCGGAAGAACGCCTTCCGTGCGGGTGCCGCGTTCAATGCCTTCCTGCATCACCTCATGCACATGCGCAAAATGCGCGAGGATTTCCTTCATCGGACGGCGCGCCTTTTCGTTTTCAAGCGCGAGACCTGAAATCGAAAGTCCGGACTCCCGGCAGTGCGCAATGAGCTCGGCCGCCGTGCTGTAGGGATACGGCACGCGAACCTCTTCCTTCGGCTGATCGTGAAAGTGCGCTTCATCCACGATGAAGCCGCCGCCGATCGAATAGTAGGTGCGCTCAAAAAGAAGCTTTTCACCCTCCCAGGCGTGAAGCGTCATTCCGTTCTCGTGGAGCGGAAGAAACTCCGAATGAAAGACCATGCCGGAATCCTTCGGAAATTCCACTTCCCTTTGACCATTGAGGAGAAGCTTTCCAGTCCTGCAGATCCCTTCAATGATGGAGGGAATCCTTTCGAGGGGCACCGTGTCGGGAAGAAATCCCTCGAGCCCGAGGAGAATGGCCTGATCGGTATGGTGGCCGTGTCCCGTGAGGGAAAGAGAGCCGTAGACATCCGCCCCCACGCGGGTTGTGCGTTCGAGCAGACCCTTTTGAACAAGATCTTCGCAGAAGGTTTTTCCCGCCCGCATCGGACCGACGGTATGGGAACTCGACGGGCCAATGCCGATTTTGAAGATGTCGAAGGCGCTGATCATGGAAATTGCCTGAATGGATATCAGAGAGAACTGAATCATGCCTCAAAAGAAGCATGAGCGGGACAAAGGACTTTCCTTGACCGTCACTTGAAGTCCCGCGGATCAAGGAAAAAAATAAAGCCCCCGCGGCGCATTCCGTGAGGGCTTGAATTTTTTCCCCGGAATGCGCCTCCTGAAACCAGGAAGCGCATGACTTCTGGGAAGGCTCGGACCGGTCCTTAGACCATCACGAGCGCGCAGGTGATGACCGCGAGGAACATCGGGAGCGCCGTGCGCTTGATGACTTCGATCGGCGAGACCATCGCGATGCCGGAGACGAGAATCGTCACGCCGGCGAGCGGGGACATCGTGCGGCCGGCAGCACCGGCGATGAAGGCGAGGCCGCCCAGACCTTCGATCGTCATGCCGAAGTCCTTGGCATGCGGCGTAACGGTTTCATTGAAGGCAAGCGTAGCCGCGTCGCCCGAACCCGTGATCACGCCCATGAGGAAGGGGCCGATGGAGCCGCCCCAGCGGGCGATTTCATTGGATTCCTTCAGAGCCGCAACGAACGTGTCGATGAGGCCGGCGGACTTGAGGCCGGCAGCGAAGACGCCGGCAGCGATGATGATGCCCATCACGTCAGCGTAGCCCTTGCCGGTGCCGTTGAAGAATTCCTTCGCGAAGGTCTGCGGATTGCAGCGGGCGACGGCGAGCGCAACGACGGCGCCGAGGACCATGGCCTGAGCAACGCCCATCTTGATGAACGGGCACCAGAGGTTGCCGACAACGAGGATCGTGATCGGAACGAGCGGAACGATCGCTTTGAGCGGGCTCGGCACGAAGCCGTCGTCGTTCTTCTGGAGCTTCGACTCGTCAACCTTGGCGTTCTTGTCGCCCTTGTGGTCGCCGAGGACGAGGCACATGATGAGCGTGCCGATCACGCCGAAGGCGCCGACCAGGATCGAGTAGGGAGCGTGGAAGCCGATGAAGTCCATCACTTCCATGTGGGCCATGTTGGCGACGTACGGGTTGTGGGACGTGCCGGGCGAGAGGTAGGAGCCGATCGTGCCGGCGAGAACCGCAGCAGCGGCGCCCGCGGGACGGATGCCGGCGCGCAGCATCACGGGAATAAGCGTGGAGCCCACGGCGGCGGCGCAGCCCGCAGCCGACGGAATGGCGATGTTCACGAAGAACGTGATCACCGTGCAGACGGGAACGAGGAAGATGCCGAGGCCGCGGATCGGGCTCGCGAGATAGTGAACGAGCGAGCGGTCGGCGCCGGTGTACTTGGCGACGAAGGCAAAACCCATCGAGCCGCAGATTGCCATCACGAGGGAGGCATTCGTCATCGACTTCGCGAAGGCGTTGAGGCCGCCCACCAGGTTCCAGGAAATGAGGCAGAGGAAGAGACCCGAAGCGATCAGCACGAGTCGTGTTTCATATCGCTTGATGAGTCCGTATATCACGGCAAAGATTGTCAGTACGGCAACCCATTCAGTTATGCCCATGGAATTTCTCCTTCAGGATGGTTTTCAGATTTTTATTGTTATGGTTTACATGTAGTCACATTATGCCTGCGGAATGAGGCATAACGGGCTAGGGAATTGCGAGATACCTATTTGGATCCCGTCGCTTCCCCGGTTTCAGATTGATTTTGAATATCAAAATCAGATTTTGAAGACTTCGCGGCGGTACCAGCGGAGTTCCTCAATGCTGTCGCGGATATCGACGAGCGCCTGGTGCTTGCCGACCGAGGTTCCGACCCAAACTTTTTCAGGCGCCCAGCGGCGGGCGAGTTCCTTGATGGTGGAGACGTCGATCGAGCGGTAGTGGAAGTAGCGCTCCATCCCGGGGAGCCAGCGCGCCATGAAGCGGCGGTCCTGGCCGATCGTATTGCCGCACATCGGGCTTTTGCCTTCCGGAACATACCGCCGGAAGACTTCGCGGAAGATGCGCGAGCACTCCTCCTCGTCGACCGTGCTCTCGAGCACGCGCTTCACGAGCCCCGACTTGGTGTGGGTTTCCGTATTCCAGGCATCCATGCCGTCGAGGATTTCCGCCTTCTGATGCACGGCGACGACGGGCCCCTCGTGAAGGATGTTGAGATTGCGGTCCGTAATGATGGCGGCGACCTCAATGACGCGGTTGACTTCGGGTTGCAGTCCCGTCATCTCCATGTCGATCCAGATGAGGTTGTCGTCGGCATAGGACGGATCACGCGCCGAATTGGAATCTGCTGATGCGGTCATGAAATGTAAGCCCGGTTGAAAAATGTGTCCGAAGTCTACCGCGTCGGTCGCGCTCTCGGGTTGATTCCGATGCGCTCTCCGGCGTCGGAGCGCCGCCTCTGCGGGTAAACGCCCGGCCGCGGACCCGGGAGCGGTTTCCCGCATGAGGTCCTGAGAACCCGCGCCGCGCCGACAGGCTTCACGAAGGTGCTATCCGGATCCAAGTACAATTTCCGGATTACCCGAAAGCGCGGCATTCTTTTCGAATTCCGCATCATTCTCCTTTTCACCGGCCTTTCATCCCGTCGCTCCCGTCCCTGATGCATCTCTCCGCCGCCCTCATAGAGCACGTCTTTCTCATCTCCGTAGTGCTCTTTCTGCTTTGCGAATGCTTTCTCACGGCGCGTCAGATCATTGCGGCGGAACGTTCGGTCGGAAGCGTCCCCGAGGGATTTGAAAACCGCCTCTCGCTTGCCGCCCACAAAAAGGCCGCGGCCTACACGACGGAATCGGCGCTCGCAAATCTTGTTCTCTCCTTCATCGGAGCGGGATTTGCCGTTCTCATGACGGTCGGGCACGGCTTCACCATCATCGCCGCCTTTCTCGAGACGCTCTCCGACACCACGCTCATTGTCGAATGGGCGCTCGTCGTCATCACGGCGTTCCTCATGCTGCTCGTGGAGCTTCCCTTCGGGTGGTTCGCGCGCTTTCGCGTGAAGGAGCGCTTCGGCTACATGAAACAGACGCGACTTGACTGGCTCTCGCGCACGCTTACCATCAGCGCGGCGGGCTGGGGCACGATGCTCCCGCTTTCCGCGGTTCTCCTTGCCCTCTGCGAGCTTGCCGGCGCGTGGTGGTGGCTCGTCGTCTGGTCGGTCTGGCTCATCTATCTTCTCTGGCGCTGGCGGCTTTCCCTCGTGCGGGGCGTCCTCTGGAGCCGCGCAACCCGGCCCATTGAGAATTCCGACCTCCGCGCGCTCGTCGCCGACTTCCTTTCTGCGCACGGCTACCAGATGGAAGATCTCGTCGTCATGACGAAGCCCGGCGTCTGGCAGCACGCGCACGTGCTCCTCGTCGGCACGGGCTTAAGGCGCCGGGTCGTCGTCTTTGCGCACGCCGCGGCGAAGCTCACCCGCGAGGAGCTCCTTGCCGTCATTGCCGCAAACCTTGCGAGACTCAAGGAACACCACACGCCGTGGCGGATCTTTTTCGCTGCCGCCGGAGGCTTCGTCGTCTGCGCGGCGCTCGGCTGGGGCTCAACCCATGCGGCCTTCTTCGCCGGTCTCGGTTTTTCGCCACTGCTCACCATCGAGCAGCCCGGCTCCCATGCGGGCTTCACCACCGCGCTCGCCCTCGTCACGTTCCCGATTCTCTTTTATCCGCTGCGACCGCTCTTCAACTTCATTTCGCGACAGATGCAGTACAGCGCCGACCGCTATGCGCTCCGCACGGTCGGCGGGGCCGAACTTACGCGCGCGCTCGTGAAGCTTCACCGCGACTACGCTTCAACGCTCACGCCTTCCAGAATCTACTCGCTCTTTCATTACGATCGTCCGCACGCCGGCATGCGCGTCATGCACATCCGCTCCGTCATCCGGCGGGAGAATCTTCCAGAATCCGGTCCTTCGGACCTCGTGAAATTCCGGACAGCGCCCTACCTCGACCGCGAGCACCCGACGCGGTCGGTGCTCTCCGCCGAACTCGCGATCCGCAGAAGAATGCATGAAGAGGCCGGACGCTTCAGCCGCGCCCGCATGGCGGCTGAACTCGATCAGGCGCTTCAGAAGGAACGGAACTACGTCGTCGACGACGGGTTTAATGACGAGATAGCGCCGGATGCAGCCGAAAAAACTCCGTCGCGGGAAACTAGAGAACCCACTTGCCATGAAGAAAGCTCCGCGCAGAAAAACTGAATCCCCCGAGCCCTCAGAAACCTTTCCCGGACGCGTGACCGCAGGTCACGGGCGGCACTTCATCGTGACGCTCGAATCGGGTGAGAAGCTCGTTGCCCACCGCCGCGGGAAAAAGGGGGACGTCGTTGTCGGCGACATCGTGCGCTGCACGCCCCCGGTTTCGGGCGTCGCCGCCATCGAGTCGATCGAACCCCGCTCGACCCTTCTCTACCGCTCGGACGAATGGCGCGTGAAGACCCTAGCGGCCAACGCGGATCTTGCGGCGATTGTCTATGCGCCGCGGCCTACCTTCAATCCCTGGTTCATCTGGAAGGCGCTCCTTGCCGCCCACCAGGGCGGCATTCCCGCCGTCGTCATCCGCAACAAGACCGACATGACGGAAGGCGCGGACGCGGCCGAAGCACAGGCAAAGCTTCTCCGGTCCATCGGCGAGGAGGTGATTGAGATTTCCGCCTCAGGCGCTCCCGAAGACGCCAAAGAAAAGCTCATTCAGACATTCGCCGGAAAAACGGTCCTCATGGTCGGTCAGTCCGGCATGGGCAAATCCACGATCCTCAATCTCCTCGTTCCGGAAGCGCAGGCCGAAACGCGCGAATATTCCGAAGCGCTCGACCTCGGGAAGCAGACCACGACCGCCGCAGAATGGCATCCGGCCCCCGAATGGCACGGCGCCGTCATCGATACCCCCGGGTTCCAGGAATTCGGGCTCGCCCATTTGTCGCTTTCCGACATCCTGCGCGCAATGCCCGACATCGCGCGGCACGTCGACGGCTGCCGGTTCTTCAACTGCCGGCATCTTCATGAACCGGGATGCAGCGTCAAGGCGGCGCTCGGGCGCGGGGAAATCGATCCCGCGCGCTTCGCCTTCTATGAAGCCGTGGCGAAGGAGGCGGATCCCCTGCCGCGTTAAGACTCATCAATGCCGGAGTACGCCGATCGACGGATTGCCTCGCCTCCGGCAGTCCTTAAAATGCCCCTCCTTCAAGCGTCCGCATTTTTCCCTCGACCTCTGACCCCACATGCAAGAAGAACAGAATGTCATCCCCGTTCGGCCGGCTCGTCCGGTTCGCGCGATTTCCCGGCCTGCTCTCCCCATTCCGCAGACTGGCGAAATCCGGCGCGAGGGCGGCGCCTGGCGCGACCGTTTAGGGCGCCCGCTCACCGACCTCAGGATTTCGGTGACGGACCACTGCAACTTCCGCTGCCGCTACTGCATGCCGAAGGAGAAATTCGCGCACAACCACCAGTTCCTTGCCATGACGGAGCTCCTCACCTTTGAGGAAATCATGCGCATTGCGCGCATTGCCGTCAGGAACGGCATTGAAAAAATCCGCCTGACCGGGGGCGAGCCGCTTCTCAGAAAGGGGATTGAAAAGCTCATCGCCGAGCTTTCCTGCCTGAAGAAGCCGGACGGCACGCCGATTGACCTTGCGCTCACGACGAACGGGTCGCTGCTCGTCAAAAAGGGCGAGGCGCTTCGAGATGCGGGGCTGAAGCGCGTTACGGTGAGTCTCGACGCCATCGACGAAGGCATTTTTCAGGGCTTCAACGACGTGGGCTATCCCGCGGCTAAGGTCCTCGAAGCGATCGACTTTGCACGGAAGCTCGGCTTTCACGTGAAGGTCAATACCGTCGTCAAGAAGGGCGTCAACGAAGGCGAAATCCTGCGCATTGCCAAAACCTTCCGCGGCACCGGCGTCATTCCGCGCTTCATTGAATACATGGACGTGGGCAACGCCAACGGCTGGCGGATGGACGAGGTCGTCCCCTCGCGCGACGTCGTCGCGAAAATTGCATCGAAGTGGGCGGTTGAACCTCTGAAGCCCGCCACGCCCGGCGAAACCGCCGCACGCTGGCGGTACGTCGACGGCGAAGGCGAATTCGGCGTCATCAGCTCCGTCACCCGGGCCTTCTGCCGCAACTGCTCGCGCGTAAGGCTCTCGATGGAGGGGCGCCTCTACCTCTGCCTCTTTGCGTCGATCGGCTACGACATCCGTACGATGCTGCGCGGCGGCTGCACTGATCTTGAGCTCGAGGAAGCCTTCGGCAGAATCTGGAGCGCCCGCGAGGACCGGTATTCGGAACTGCGCGCCATCGGCGCGGCGCCGGACCGTTCGAAAGTTGAGATGAACTACATCGGCGGTTGATTTTTCCGCTCGTAAACTTCATCCGACCTCCATCCTCTCAGCTTTTCTCAGGAACTTACCCGAAGCCGTGCGGGCGTCCGAGCACATATACTCTCTACCCATGCGGGTGCTCCGGGGTTTTCCCGGAAGAACCGGATGGAGCCCGCTGACGCCTGTTGTCCGCACTCGTCGAAGAAGCGGATGCCAATAAAAACCGACAAACGGAGCGCGCCCCTTAAATGTTTTCGAATCCTACTGCCGTAACTTTTATCGGCTACCTGATCCTGATGGTGCTCGTCGGGATCTTTGCCTATTACTACACCCGCAACTACGCCGACTTCATTCTGGGCGGCCGCAGTCTCGGGGGCTTCGTGACCGCGCTCTCGGTGGGCGCCTCCGACATGAGCGGGTGGCTCCTCATGGGTCTCCCGGGCGCCGTCTTCCTTTACGGCATTTCGCAGAGCTGGATTGCGATCGGATTGATCATCGGCTCCTGGTTCAACTGGAAGCTCGTGGCAGCGCGCCTTCGCGTCTATACCGAAAAGGCGCACAACTCGCTCACGCTCCCCGACTACCTTTCGCACCGCTTTGAAGACAAAAAGAACGTGCTGCGCATCATTGCGGCGGCCGTGATTCTCATCTTCTTCACGATCTACTGCGCTTCGGGCGTGGTTGCGGGCGCCCGTCTTTTTGAGAATACGTTCAGCATGGACTACCAGACGGCTCTCATCGTCGGCGCCGCGGCAACGATTCTCTATGTCTTCATCGGGGGCTTTCTCGCCGTCAGCTGGACCGACACCATTCAGGCTTCGATCATGTGCATCGCGCTCATCGTGACCCCGATCGCCGTCATGATGGATGCGGGCGGCTTCACGGCAACGACCGAGCGCGTGGCGGAAATCAGCCCCTCGATGCTCAACATGATGGAAGGCCACACCGTGATCGGCGTCATCAGCCTTCTCGCCTGGGGTCTCGGCTACTTTGGCCAGCCCCATATTCTCGTGCGCTTCATGGCCGCGAAGTCGATCAAGGTGATCCCGAACGCCCGGCGCGTGGGCACCCTCTGGATGCTCTTCTGCCTCGCGGGCGCCGTCGCCGTGGGCTTCTTCGGCTCCGCCTACTTCTCGATGCACCCCGATACCGCGGGTCTCGTGAAAGAAAATCACGAACGCGTCTTCATCGTGCTCTCGTCGCTCCTCTTTAATCCCTGGATTGCGGGCCTCCTGATGTCGGCCATTCTTGCCGCCGTCATGTCGACGCTTTCCTGCCAGCTCCTCGTCTGCTCCTCCACGCTCACACAGGACTTCTACCGCACGTACCTGCGCCCGAACGCTAGCCAGCGCGAGCTCGTCTGGGTCGGCCGCACGATGGTGCTCGCGATCTCCGTCGTTGCCGTCTGGCTCGCGAGCGATCCGACGAGCCTTGTGCTTTCGCTTGTTTCCTATGCCTGGGCCGGGTTTGCCGCCGCCTTCGGTCCCGTGATCCTCATTTCCCTCTGGTGGAAGCGCATGACGAAGACCGGGGCGCTTGCCGGCATGGTGATCGGCGCGGCAACGGTGCTCATCTGGAACCACTTCGCCTGGTTCGGGATCTATGAAATCATCCCGGGCTTCCTCTTCGCGACGATCGGCATCGTGGTGGGGAGCCTCCTCGACAAGGCGCCCTCGGAATCCATTACGAAAACCTTCGACGCTGTGGATGCTGAGGTAAAGGCTCTCTCCTAAAGCCAATCCACCTGGCATTTGTTTCGGCCGGCCGCAGAAGCAACGCTTCTGCGGCTTTTTTTCGCTCCGTCTTCAGCCCGGTCGTTCCGGAGCACGCTTCTCCGGAACCGCTATTCGACGAATCTTTTCCCCGGGCCAAACCGCATCGGGATTCCCGCTTAAGGGGAAGCGCCTAAACTCGCAAAAAACGGATTTCTGCTGATACTACACTTTGATTTTAAAGGAGTCGCCAATTTTTTCTTATACGTATACAGCTTCATTTTATTTTTCTTTACAAGGTGCAAAATGCAAAAATTCCCGTTCAAAGCCGCGCTCAGTCTTACCGCTTTTTCCGCCGCCATGCTCATCGCTTCGGCTCCGGCCGAAGCGCGTGAGATAACCGCTGCTGTTGCGACGGGATTCACGACGCTCGATCCCTGGGATGCGGTCGACAACCTGTCGCGTGCGGTTTCGCGCTCCTTCTACGAAAGCCTCTACACGTTCGACAAGGATCTGAAGCCCGTTCCTCAGCTCGCCGAAGGTTATGAGGTTTCCAAGGACGGCCTCACCTACACCTTCCGGCTCCGCAAGGGCGTCAAGTTCCATGACGGTACGGAATTCACCGCCGACGCCGTTAAGATGAATTTCGACCGAGGCATGAATCCGGAGTCGAAGCTCACGCGCCGTACCTTCTTCAAGTTCGTCGACCGCGTTGAAGTCGTCGACCCTTACACCGTCCGCATTGTTCTCAAAACGCCGACCGCGGGCTTCATTCAGCGTCTCGCCAACGGCACGGCAGGCATGATCTGCCCGAGCCTTCTGAAGCGCGCCACCACAAAGCAGGTGACCGCATACGAAGCTTGCGGCACGGGTCCCTATACATTGAAGCGCTTCAGCCCCGCCGAAGAGCTCTATACCGTCAAATTCCCGAACTACCGCGTTCCGGGGCTCCCGAAGTTCGACGCCATCCGCTGGGTTCCGGTCACGGAAAACTCCACCCGCGCGATGATGCTTCAGACGGGCGAGGCGCAGTTCATTTCTCCCGTTCCCAATGAGCAGTTCCTCCCGCTCTCAAAGAGCGGCAAGCTCTCGCTCCAGAAGACGCCTTCCGTGGTGACCCGCTACCTCTCGATGAACGAGACGAAGAAGCCCTTCGACGACATCCGCGTGCGCGAAGCCGTGAGCCTCGCGATCAACCGCAAGGCGCTCATCAAGGTGGCCTACAACGGCTTTGCCGTTCCGTCGACCGGCTACCTCCCCGCGCAGATTGAAGGCGGCGTCGACTTTGGTGAATTCCCCTACGACCCGAAGCGCGCCCGCGAACTTCTGAAGGAAGCGGGCTTCCCGCAGGGCTTCAAAACCACGATCTGGTCGGCCTACAACGACGGCAAGACCGTGAAGACCCTTCAGTTCCTGCAGCAGCAGCTCGCTCAGGTCGGGATCCACGCGGAAACCAAGGCCCTGGAAGCCGGTCAGCGCACCGTGATTTACGGTGCCAAGACCCCGGCGGAATCGCAGCACCAGCTCTACCTCATCGGCTGGACCAATTCCGCCGCTGAACCCGACTGGGGCCTGAGGCCGCTTCTTGACAGCCGCAGCTGCCCGCCGGTCCTCAACAACGACTCCTACTACAAGAACCCGAAGGTGGACGCGCTCTTTGATGAGGCCATCAAGGAAACCCTTACGGAAAAGCGTGTCGAGCTCTATCACGAAATCCAGAATCTCGTGAACGCCGACAAGCCCTGGGCGCCGCTCATCTTCGAGATGGTGACGGCGGGCACCGCGAAGGAGCTCAAAAACTTCACGGTTCTCCCCGACGGGGGCTTCGACTTCTATTCAGCTGAGTGGAAGGAATGATTTTCCGTAAAGCTCAGATCTGACTTTTCCTTCAGCCGTATCCCGGAGGCTTTCCTCCGGGATATTATTTTCCTGCGTTTACATTCATTCTCGAGGATCTCTCATGACGATTGCTCTCACCGGCAAAATGTCCGGCACGGCCGACAAGCACACTGCCGACTCGCTCAAGGCTTCCTTTGAGAACGCCTGGTTCGCGGCAGCCCGGGGCGCTTTTGAAGGCAAGCTTTCGGATGCTCCCGAAAATCTCCCGGCCGCTCCGATTCTTCTCTTTGCGCACGGGAGTTCCGGCATCGGCGCGCCCCTGAAGGCCCCTTTGCCCGCTTCGTCTCGAGCCTCGGCTGGTCCTTCCTCGCACCCGATTCCTTCGTGTTTCCCGACCGCATTACCTATTCGTCTCCCGTCTCGCGCGAAAACTACGAGCGCGTCCATGCGATGCGCTCTCAGGAACTCGACTATGCCGCCCGGCACCTTGATGAAGCGCCCGGCTTCTCGGGCCGCTATGCCGTGGCGGGTACGAGCGAAGGGGGCGTTGCCGCCGCGCGCTTCACGGCTCCCGAAGGCCGCCGGGAATCCGGCCGCATTCTCTTTTCCTGGCCCGCGGAAGACAACTACCACGTCGTCTCCCACCAGACGCATATCCCCGACGATGTTCCGGTGCTGAACATCATGAGCGCGGAAGACAAATACTTCAGCCGGGCAAATCCGTGGCTCGCCAATCCGGACGCGCTCGGACACGCCGGGCGGACGCTTGCGCATCATCCGCAAACGTCGATTCTCCTTATTCCCGGAGCGCCTCATACGCTCTTTGCACTCCCTCAGACGGAGTCCGCGGTCAGGGCATTCCTCGTGCGAATTTGACGGTCTCAATTGGAATGCGCTTTCCCGGAATGGCGCAATCTACTTTATCGGGAAGGCGCTTTTAGACTTCAGGCCGGACACCCCGGGATGGGCTTCACTCCGCCCGGGATTCCAGAGGCGCATGGAAGTTACGCACACTTATAGCGCGCCGCGTATTTCGCAGAAAACGATAAATCTGCATAACTCCAGGGCTCGATGCGAAGGCCGGCGAATCGGAAAGAGAGCGTCCCTGCAGCACGATCTGATTCCTTCCCGGGAGCGTCAAAGGCTCTCGTCATCTGCGTCAGCCTCCTGACCGGAGGCTGGCGGCCGCCTCGTGAGGCGGCTTCAAGTCTTCCCACTGAGATGCTATCCGCACGAACCCATTGCGCTACAATGGGCGCCCTTCAAAGCGCATCTCTTTTTTCCCGTTTTTCAATAACTTTCAATGTCATCGAGTTCACTCGCCGCGCGTCTGCGCAAGATTCTTCCCTTCATCGGCCGCAATACTGCCAGCGCCGACCGCGAATGCTATCTGCGCGCCTTCCGCCGTCTCTATGCTGAAGACCCCATGGCCTTCAGCGAAGTCTTCGATGACGAGCTGGAGAAGCTCCGCTCGGAATATCCGCGCGAGATCACGGAACTTATCGAGCAGGCGGGCTACGCCGAGCTCGACGACCAGATCGTCGCCGCAGAACGCGAGGACGGATCGGTGACGACGCTCTATGCCGCGGGCTTTCTCGCCTACGGGCTTGAAAACCAGGCGCTCGCCGCGGAAAACCTCACGCGCGAGGATGCCGAAAAGCTGAAGGCGCTTCTTCTTGACGAATATTTCGACGAGTCAGTCGCGAAGATTCAGATCTATGAGCATCTGATGCCCATCAACCACCGAGCCTTCGTCGATGCGGGAGAGTCGCAGCGTTTTCTGCGCCAGATGATGCGCTCGAAAAGCGGCTTCATCCCGACCTTCGATTCGATCGACATGCCCGGGATCGACTACACGCTCGACGAAGAGGACGGCACCGACATTGCCGCGCGCTTTCGCCTCATTCTCTTTACCGTGCGCACGCCGCGCGGAGAGAAGCCGGCTCTCAAGCGCCCCTTCCGGTTCCTCGGATTCGCGACGAATGAAGGCAAGAACGCGGTGCTCACGAGCGAAGCCATTTTGAGGACCCGCTGGGGCGCCGAGCTCACGGCGCTCCTCTCGGTGCGCTGCGGCCGCGGGCTTCGCTTCTGCGTGACCGAACCCACGCTTCTCAACGACACCGTCCGGCAGCTCGACTACGTGACGGGCCTCAAGCGCATCATGGTGGTCTTTACCCGCACGGCGCTCGACGAAAACGTTCCACCCGAAAACCTGATCGTGAGCCTCGGCGCCTTCTCCGATCCCCTCAAGGGCTATTCCGAACTTCGCGTCGCCTTTGCGCGCCCCGAAGCCCCCGATGATCTGATTTCGGGCGTGCCGATTCCGCTCCCCTCCGGACCCAACGTCTCCCAGGCCGTGGGCGAAATCGCCAACATGATCGTCGGGCAGTTCGAGATGGAAGGCATTCAGCTCAAGTCCCCCATTCACGGCGAATGTCCCTGGCTCACGGCGGAGCCCGACACGATGGACCGCCTCTACAACTCCATCCACAACATTCAGAAGCCCCTGAGAAAAAAGGACGCCGTGCCGCGTCCGACGATGCCGAGCATGATGCTCAACTAACACCTTTCACAGTTCAAAGGCTGCTGAAAAATCCCGGCCTCCAGTAAAGGAGCCGGGCTTTTCATTGGGTTCTTCAGGAGGGAATTACTTCTTCGCGCCCGAGATGTCCGGATGGCCTTCCGGGAGCTTGGCGCCCGCCGGAATTTCAGGATGCCCCTCGGGGAGCTTCTTCGCATCCGCCTTCGGCTGATCCTTCTGAATCTCTTCCTCGCGGATGGGCACCTTGTTTTCGCCCTGGAGGAGGTCCGGGCGAACTTCCTGAATGATCGCCGCTTCAGGAGCGCCCGCCGTCTGCATGGCGCAGAAGATCATCGTCTGGCCGTTGTAGGGCTGGATGTGGAAGGCGCGCTCCGTCATGTCCATTTCCGGATATTCGTAGTTGTCCGGACGCTTGTAGGGCTTCCAGACCGGTTCGTTGTTGCTGCGGACCATGCGGTTCGCGTGCGCGGACATGTGGCGCGTATCCACGGCTTCCCAGTCGACCTTGAAGGCGTCGATCGCCTTCTTCCAGTCTTCCTTGACGATGAGGCCCCAGAAGTGGGTGTGCATGTCGGGAACGCCCGGATAGCGGATGATTTCGTCGTTGAAGACGTAGCCCGTCACGGTGAGGCCCGAGTCCTTGAAGGGCTTCGGGAACATCACGATGTCAAGGGGCTGCTTCTCGACCTTGAGAAACGCCATGTCGCCGGAGCGGATCTTGAGCGTTTCCGGAATGTTCTTATCCTTTGCAATGGCCTTGAAGTAGCTTGCATTGCAGGCAAGAAGCGAATTCAGAATCTGCGAATCGGCAGCCTGAGCGGCGCCGGCCGCGATGCCGAGAAGGGCAAGCGCAAGAACCGTCTTTTTCACGTTGAGTCTCCTGTACGAGGGAAACATGGCGCTTTCCGGATATTCTTCCTCCGCCATGCCATGTGCGGGATTCTCGCGCCGGCGTCTTGCGTCCTGCTTAAGAAACGAAAAAGCGCACGGGACGAAGGAGGCAGAGTTCCTTTTCCCATGCGCCTTTTCTTTTAAGCTTTCGACGAAGCCTCAGGCGCCCGCCCGGATTGAACGGGCGCCCCGGGCATTCAGAGAGTCAAAGCCCTCAGGCCTTTTCCTTCTCCGCTGGCTTTTCCACCGTGAAGGTGAATTCGTCGCCCTTGGCGTCGACCTTGACCGTATCCTCGGGCGCAGCCTTCCCTTCGAGGAGGAGGCGTGCAATGCCGTTTTCGATGCGGTCCTGGATCGCGCGCTTCAGAGGCCTTGCGCCGAACTGCGGATCAAAGCCCACCTTCGCAATTTCGTCGAGCGCGGCTTCCGTCACGTCAAGGCCGATCTGCTGCTCGGTCATGCGCTTCTTCAGCTGCTTCAGCTGGATCTCGGCAATCTTCTTCACGTTCTTCGCGTCAAGAGAATTGAAGACCACGATCTCGTCGATGCGGTTGACGAATTCCGGACGGAAGTGCTGACGCACCTCCTTCATCACGGCATCCTTCACCTTCTCGTGCGGCTCGCCCGTCATCTCCATGATTTCCTGAGCGCCCAGGTTCGAGGTCATGACGATCACGGTGTTCTTGAAGTCCACGGTACGGCCCTGGCCGTCCGTCATGCGCCCGTCGTCGAGCACCTGCAGAAGCACGTTGAAGACATCCGGGTGGGCCTTTTCGACTTCGTCGAGCAGGATCACCGAATAGGGTTTCCTGCGGACGGCTTCCGTGAGGTAGCCGCCTTCTTCATAGCCAACATATCCCGGAGGCGCGCCGATGAGACGAGCCACGCTGTGCTTTTCCATGAATTCGCTCATGTCGATGCGGATCATGGCCTCATCGGTATCGAAGAGGAATTCAGCAAGCGCCTTCGTGAGCTCGGTCTTGCCGACGCCCGTGGGCCCGAGGAAGAGGAAGCTGCCGTAGGGGCGGTTCGGATCAGAAAGGCCTGCACGGCTTCTCAGAATCGTCTCCGTCACGCGGCGCACCGCCTCGTTCTGGCCGACCACGCGCTTCTCGAGGGCTTCAGCCATGTGAAGAAGCTTCTGGCGTTCGCCTTCCATCATCTTCGAGACCGGGATGCCCGTCGCGCGGCTCACCACCTCAGCGATTTCCTCAGCACCGACGGACGTGCGCAGGAGCTTCGGTCCCTTTTCGCTCGCTTCCGTGCGGGCTTCGGCCTTCTCGGCTCTTCTCAACTTCTCCTCGAGCTTCGGGAGCACGGCGTACTGGAGCTCAGCGAGCTTTTCGTACTGCGCGCTTCTCTTATATTCATCCATCTGACGATGAACGCGGTCGATTTCGTCGCGGACCGACTTCTCGCCGAGAGCCTCGCTCTTTTCCTTCTTCCAGACCTCTTCAAGGTCGGAATATTCGCGCGAAAGCTTGGCGATTTCGTCTTCAATCCCCTGGAGGCGCTTCTTCGAAGCATCGTCCGTTTCCTTCTTCATCGCCTCGCGTTCGATCTTGAGCTGAATGAGGCGGCGGTCGAGCTTGTCGAGCGCCTCGGGCTTCGAATCGATTTCCATCTTGACGCGGGCAGCGGCCTCATCAATGAGGTCGATCGCCTTGTCGGGAAGGAAGCGGTCGGTGATGTAGCGGTGCGAGAGTTCCGCAGCAGCAACAATCGCGGGGTCGGTAATTTCGACGCCGTGGTGCGCTTCGTACTTTTCCTGCAGACCACGCAGAATGGCGATCGTGTCCTCAACAGAGGGCTCGTCGACCATCACTTTCTGGAAGCGGCGTTCGAGTGCGGCATCCTTTTCGACGTACTTTCTGTATTCGTCAAGGGTGGTCGCGCCGATCACGTGAAGTTCGCCTCTCGCGAGGGCGGGCTTCAGCATATTGCCGGCATCCATGCTCCCCTCGGTCTTCCCCGCACCGACGACGGTGTGGAGCTCATCGATGAAGAGAATGATCTGGCCCTGCTGGTCCGTCACTTCCTTCAGCAGCTTCTTGAGGCGCTCCTCAAATTCGCCGCGGTACTTGGCGCCCGCTATGAGGCCCGCCATATCGAGCGAAAGAATGGTCTTCCCGCGAAGAGTATCAGGCACTTCGTTGTTGACGATGCGCTGAGCGAGCCCCTCGACGACGGCCGTCTTGCCGACGCCCGGTTCGCCGATAAGGACGGGGTTGTTCTTCGTGCGGCGCTGCAGAATCTGCATCGTGCGGCGAATCTCGTCGTCGCGGCCGATCACGGGGTCGAGCTTTCCTTCACGGGCGCGGGCCGTCAGGTCGATCGTGTACTTCTTCAGAGCCTCGCGCTGATTTTCCGCATCGGGATTGTCGGCGGTGTCGCTCCCGCGAACGGCCTTGATGGCTTCTTCCATCGCACGGCGCGTGAGGCCGGCGTTCTTGGCAAGACGCCCGGCCTCGGAACGGTCGTCCGAGAGCGCAAGAAGGAACATCTCGGTCGAGACGAACTCGTCGCCCGCCTTCATCGCTTCCTTTTCAGTGAGGTTCAGAAGGTTGACGAGATCGCGCGACACCTGGATGTCGCCGCTCTGACCGGTCACCTTGGGCAGACGGTCGATGGCTTCATTCACGTCGCGCGTTAAGCGCTGCACATTGACGCCGGCACGCTCGAGCAGGCTCCTGCTCGAACCTTCATTGTCGGCGAGCACGGCTGCAAGCAGATGCAGGGGTTCCATGACCTGGTTGTCATGGGCGAGTGCAAGCGACTGAGCCGCGCCGAGCGCATCCTGGAACTTAGTCGTGAGCTTGTCTTGACGCATATGTACGAAATCTCCCTTTGGGACGCTCCGTATTGGGATCATCCCGAATATGCAATACATATGGGGGTTGAGCTCAAAAGATCAAGGGCGCGTCCCCCGCGGAACGCGCCCTTTTTACGTTTGGTTTCAAATAAAAGAACCTCAAATCTTCGAACTATAGAGCAGAATCGGGCTCGACTTTAC
>ERZ1673741.628-NODE-628-length-35639-cov-28.352940_pt1 | contig 35639 bp, 26 predicted proteins | sample MGYA00580209_ERZ1673741 | MGnify/ENA primary metagenome ERZ1673741 (study PRJEB41218, sample SAMN15661754) | gut metagenome | host: Homo sapiens | place: Canada: London | collected 2015-08-20/2019-03-30 | study: EMG produced TPA metagenomics assembly of... | reverse complement strand
AACGTAATATAGCACATATTTCTTTCATTTCAAGTCTTTATTTAGGGATAAGTTCATAGTAGGAACCGATGGAGATGTTGCTGCCGAGGACACGAAGGAATGCGCGATTGTCAACATTGACTTTTCCGCCTGCTGCGAGAATACGGAAGCCGCTGCCGCCTTCAGTCTCCAATGTGGAGTCATTCAGGAGATCAAGCTGTCCGGAAACGTAGAACCAGAGGTTTCCGTTGTCATTGGCATAGTTGGCGCGGTCAAAGACGACGTTGGAATCTCCGTAGACTTTGAAGAACGGAGTTCCGCCTTCGTGAGTGACTTCGGTGGAGGTGAACTTGACCGTCATTCCTGCGAGGGACTCGAAGTGGCTGTGTCCGCCGAAGAAGATGTCCTGTCCCTTGTATTCGACCGTTGCATCGTGTCTGACCGCATTGCCGTTTTCATCCTCTTCCCCGTAGGTGTAGGTTTTGCCGCTGACGGTCATATAGAGCTGGCTGTAGTCGTCCTCCTGAGCCTCAATGGTGAGATTTTCCGTATAGGATACTCTTGTGATCGGGGTATTGTAGTCGCGCGCATCCTGGATCTTGATGGTCGCATTGGCGCCTGCTGCGTTGATTGCATCGTTGGCCTTAGCGAAGGCGTTGACGCCGAAGTAGAAACCTTCCTGAATCAGATCGCCGACTTTATAAGTTTCAGCCCACTTTTCGTTGACAAGGAGTGTGCTCATATCAACGGCGGTCGGAGTATAGGTTCCGTCCTCATTTGCCACGGCTGCGAGACCGGCTGCGAGGTTCTTGGTGATGACTTCAGAATCACCGCAGAAGATGCCGGAAATGTACTTTCCGTTTTCATCTTTGACTGCATCGAATGCGAAAGCGGTGTTCGGTTTCGCATTGCCTGCCGCAGCATTGTATTTCGTGCTGATGAGTTTTGCAAGAGCGAGCGTGGAGGGGTCTCCGGTTTCGGTAACGATTTTGCAGTCGTTCAGATCCATGACTGCATTTGGTGTTCCGAGAGAGAGACCGTTTTCCTCATAGTAGCCTTCCGTGAACTTCGAGAATGCTTCGGTGAAGGTGCAGCCTTCGATGACAGCATTGAAGTAGGGTCGCAGTGCGGCGATGATGGCTTTGTTACCGCCGTCACGGTCGTCGGCTTCGAAGAATTTGGTGTTCTTGAAGGTGGCAAGCGCATCGGAGAGGTCGCTGTTGAAGGAAGTCCAGCCGTACAGCGTGCTGTCGTTGACGTTGATGAAAGCAAGGTCTCCGGTGGCGTTGAAGGCGAAGACCTTGACATTGATGGTGGAGTTGTTGACGGTCAGACCGCCGTTGTTGAAGGTGCTGCCTTTGTAGATGCCGTTGCGGGCATTCTGCATGGTGACGCCGTCGAGCGTCAAGCCGGTGGCCTTGACAGCCTGAATTAGCGTGATGCTCTGGCTGGCACCGTCGAGCGTGAGGTTCTTGAACGAAACGTTCGCCTTGGAAACCTGAATCATCTGCTGACCTTTCCAGTCGTCGTTTTCGGACGCGGTGATGGAGTACAGACCGGAGCCGTCAATGGTAACATTCTTGCTGATGGTCAGCATGGAATCGATGGTGATGTTGCCCAGCAGAGTGATGGTGTCGCCGTCCTGAGCGGCCGCAAAGGCTTCTTTCAGCGTTGCATACTCGGTATTCCCGATTTTTGCTTCATTAGCCATAGTTGTTATTCCTAGTTATAAATTGGAATGGTTGATTATCATCAAATCCGAAGGATCGCGCTTTGCCGGAGTACGAGCACTCCGCTGTTGCCGAGATTCCGTTCCGCCTTGCGGAGGAAATCCCGGACAATGCAAATTGCCCGCGCGACAAAGAACCGGACCTTCACAAAGAAATACCGCAGAGAGTTTTCGGGGGTGTCGCGGTAGATGTACGACGCCTGTTCCGTCTCTTCAACGGTAATGATTGCGTCCGTCTGGAGAAGTTGAGGTTCCACGGAGAAAACTTTCCCCGCGGAACCTTCACAACTGCCCGGCAGACTGATCAAGTCCTGTTCCGGATTCATTTCAGATTACTTCTTCTGAAGTGCTGCGTCGTTTTTCTGAAGCACTTTAGCCTCGACGAGCTTGTCGATGAGCTGCTGCATGGAATTGAACGCCGCGAGGAAACCCTGCGGAGGCATGATGACACGGATGTTGCCCTGCGGGGTCGGAGCCTTGCCGTCCGCCTCAGGCTGAAGCGTGACGAAGTCAAAACGGACCATGCCGCCGGCGAAGTGAATCTGTCCGATTCCGTCTGCGAAAATTTCTTTTTTTTCCATCATTTTTTTGTTCCCCTTATTATTTGTTGCATTTATTGGAGGGCGAGTTCTCTGCAGAACTGCAATCATATAATATACAATATCAATTATGAAATTGCAAATATATTTGTGCTTTTTTTTAATGATTTTTCGGCTTTTACCCGTTTCCTTGCGGGATCAAAAGACGGGGAAAAGGCGATATGCGGGAATAGTAAGCAATTTGTATTAAGGGAGTAATATTTTTATTGGATTTCGGTGGATAATAAAACACGAATATGAATTAGTCGAGTCTAAAAAAGTTCTTTTCATGCTGGACTTTTTCTGTTTTTGGGTGTATATTCCCGCAACGTCAAACAGTTATGAAGGGGGAAGAGGATGAAAAAAGAACTCTTCAATGTCATGGGAATGCACTGCGCGGGGTGTGCCGCGAATGTCGAGCGCGCCGTGAAAAAAATGCGGGGAGTCTCCAATGTCTATGTGTCCATCGCTTCGAAAACCATGCGGCTGGAGCTGGATCCGAAACTGGTTACAGTGGACGACGTCGTCGCCGCGGTCCGCAAGGCTGGGTACGACGCCGCGCCCGTCACGCCGGCGAACTCGGGGCGCGAGGTGGTGGACGAGGAGCAGACGAGCGCCTATTTTTATAAGTTCATCACCGCGCTGGTCTTTGCCGTTCTGCTGTTTTACGCGGCGATGCATCACGACTTCGGGCTTCCGTATCCGCGGATTCTGCATGAGAACAACGACTGGGTTCAGCTGATTCTGACGATTCCGATTCTCATTGCTGGACGCCGTTTCTATATTTCGGGGTTCAAGACGCTGTTCCGGCTTTCGCCGAACATGGATTCGCTGATTGCGCTCTGCACTTCGGCGGCGGTCGCGTACAGTCTCTGGCTCATGGCGCGGGGAGGCACGGCGCACCTCTATTTTGACACGGCGGGAATGATAGTCGCATTGATCATGCTCGGCAAATATCTGGAAGCGCGTTCGCGCAAACGCGCTTCCGGGGCGATCCGCGAACTGATGAATCTCACTCCGCGGAACGCGCTCGTCGTTACGCCGGAGGGCGATGTGGAAGTCCCTGTCGCGAAGCTGGAGGCGGGCGCGGTGATCCGCGTGCGTCCGGGCGACAAAATCCCCGTTGACGGCAGAATCACGGAGGGGAGCGCATCGATAGACGAATCCATGCTGACCGGCGAGCCGCTTCCTGTCGACAAAGGCGTCGGCGACCGTGTGACGGGCGGTTCGATCAACCGCGACGGCGCGTTTCTTTTCCGTGCGGAGCAGGTGGGGGCGGATACCGCGCTCGCGCGCATCGTTGCGCTGATCCGCGAGGCGCAGGGGACGCGTCCGCCGATTGCGCGTCTTGCCGACCTGATTTCCGGCTGGTTTGTCTGGGGGGTGATCTCGGCAGCTTTGCTGACGTTTCTGCTGTGGATGTTCTGCGGACATGCCGGGTTTGCTGCGTCGCTGGAATTTGCGCTCGGCGTGCTGGTGATCGCGTGTCCGTGTGCGCTCGGGCTCGCCACGCCGATTGCACTGATTGCGGGAATAGGGCAGGGGGCGAAGCTCGGGATTCTCATCAAAACCGGAACCGCTCTTGAGACGGCGGGACAGCTCCGGACGGTTGTTTTCGACAAAACCGGAACCGTCACGAAAGGACAGCCGGAAGTTGTGCGGATCACTGCGGCGGAAGATGTTTCTCCGGAAGATCTGCTGCGTCTCGCGGCGTCCGCGGAACGGAATTCCGAACATCCGCTGGCGAAGGCGATTGTGCGGGAAGCTGTTCGGCGCAAAGTGGAACCTGTCAATGTTTCCGGATTCAAAGCTCTTGCCGGACACGGTGTTTCGTGCATAGCCGACGCCCGCCGCGTGCTGATCGGAAAAGCCGCGCTGATGGAGGAAAACGGAGTTGACGTTTCCCGCGTCAAGCCGGATGGCGCGGCGACGAATTCGCTGGTCCATGTCGCCGCAGACGGAGTTCTGCTCGGAGTGATCGGGATTGCGGATTCCGTCAAGCCCGACTCGGCGGAAGCGATCCGCAAGCTGCACGGGATGGGGCTCCGGACCGTCATGCTGACGGGCGACAACTCCGCCGCCGCAAACGCGATTGCCGCGGAGCTGAAGATCGACGAGGTTCACGCGGAGCTTCTGCCGGGCGGCAAGGCGGAGATTCTCAGGAAACTTCAGGCTGACGGGACGAAGGTCGCGATGGTCGGCGACGGCGTCAACGACGCCCCCGCGCTTGCGCAGGCGGATGTCGGAATCGCGATCGGTACCGGAACGGACGTCGCGATCGAATCAGCGGATCTGGTTCTTATGCGCAGCGAGCTGTCCGCGGTGCCAGCCGCGCTTGCGCTGAGCCGGGCGACGATGCGGATTATCCGCGAGAACCTCTGCTGGGCGTTCTTTTACAATGTCATCTGCATTCCGTTTGCGGCGGGCGTGTTCTGGGCATTCGGCGGACCGCGCCTGAGTCCGGTGCTCTGCGCGGCGGCGATGGCGTTCAGCTCGGTTTCAGTTGTGCTCAACGCGTTGCGTCTGAGGCGGTTCCGTCCGTAGCGGCGCGGTATTCGCGCGGCGAACATCCGGCGATGCGGCGGAAACAGGTGGAAAAATAGTTGCTGTCGTGGAACCCGCAGAGCGATGCGATGCGGGTGACGGAGAGGTGACGGTGGAGTTTGAGGTAGACTTGCGCCTCTTTGATCCGGCGTTCCAGGAGGAGTTCGCGGAAGGAGCGTCCGGTTTCGCGCCGGATGAGTTCGCCGAGATAGTTCGGGGTGACGCGCAGGGTTTCCGCCGCCTCCTCGAGCGAGGGATCGCCGGGAAAATGGCGGTCGATGAAGAAGTTTACATTCCGGATGTAGTAATCCGCCGGATGCTGCTTGGCGGATCCGGCGGTTTTCCGCCAGAGTTCGAGTTCAAGCAGAATCAGTTCGCGCAGAAATTCCATCTCCCTGCGCAGTTCCGCGGTTTTTTCCTTCGAGGGCTTCGCGTGTTCCGGCAGATGAAACGAGCCCGCATAGACGACTGCGGCGGTTTTGGATTCAAAGAGAACCGGAAGCGCGGCGTCCCACACGCCGAACGGACAGGTCCCGCAGAAGAAGCGTCCGCGTCTGGCGAGTTCAAGACTGCGGTCCTTGTTCCTGACGCACTCGGCGTCGCCGCCGTGCATTTTCGTGTTCCGGCAGAATTCCCCGTGATGCAGATACTGGTCCGGAGCCAGCCGGAGCGCTTCGCACTCGAGGAAGGCGGGGTGGAGAACATGGACGCTGAAGACCGCCCCCTGTTTCTGTTCGAGGATGCGGAGGGCAACGTTCAGGTTCATTTCCAGAGTGCGCGCATGGCGCGGGCTTTTGCCGCGACGTCTTCCGCCCGGGTGAGTTCCGTCACCATGGCGAAAATGCGTGCCCCCGCATCAAAGAGCTGAGGCATGTTGTGTTCCTTGACTCCGCCCATGACGGAGAAAGGGATCGTGAGTTTCGGCTTTGCTGCGCGGATGATGTCGAGCCCGAGCGGTTTGACCGGCGTGTTTTTGGTCTGAGTCGGGAAAATGGGACCGAGATTGACGTAATCGGCATCCTGCGCCTGCGCTTCGAGCGCCTGTTCGACGGAGTGCGTGGAGCGTCCGAGAATGAGATCGGGGGCGATGGCGCGTGCGAATTCGAGCGGCATGTCGTCCTGTCCGAGATGAACGCCGTCGGCGCCGACGGCGAGGGCGATGTCGACATGGTCGTTCATGATCATGAGGACGCCGAGTTCATCGCATTTTCGGCGGAATTTTTCCGCGAGGATCGCGAGCTCTTTTCCGGAAAGATTTTTTTCGCGGAGCTGAACGGTTTTGACGCCGCCGTCGGCGGCCGCCGCGAGGACGTCGAGCACGGAGCGTCCGTTCGTGAATTCGTGTCCGATTACGAGATAGAGATCGGTATTGCGGAAGCGTTCCGCACGCTGTTTTCTGAGATCGGTCATAGCAAACCTCCGGGACAAAAAAAAGGAGCCGTCGAAAGCGGCTCCATTCCGTAGAGCGGAATTACTCAGCAGGGCTTCTGGATTCTGCCGCTGCGGATGCACTGCACGCAAACTTTTTTGCGGGAAACCGTGCCATTCTCGTCAACGACGCGAATGCTCTGGATGTTCGGTTCGAAGGTTCTCGGGGAGACCTTCACCACGTGCATGCCGATACCGCCTTTTTTCTTTGCCAAGCCCCTGCGGATGATGGTGGAGCCGGAAAACTTTTTCTTTCCGCAAATGTCACAAACGTTACTCACTTTACTGTCTCCTAAATAAAAAGCCTTCACGGCCATTGTGTTTCCTATGAACAGGAACTATAATATAGCGTGACAATCCGGTTTTGCAAGTCCGGAAACGGAAAAAACGAAAAATTTCCGGTCACCGGATTTTTTTTGTCGAGAAAAATATAAACCCCTTTTGCAGATTTTCAAGTTTGATGCTATAATACCTGAAACAATGGAACGTTCTGATGAAAAAAAGTTTACTTCTGAATGTAGCCGCATGTGCGGCGGCGCTTGCGGCGGCGGTGGCGTTTTTCCTGATTTTTCAGGAGCGCGGCATTGAAGCGGAACCGCAGCCGCGTTTTGAACAGAAATGCGCATCGCAGCTGACGATGATCGGCGATGCGCTGAAGCTTTATGCGGAATCGCATGGTTCGGCTTTGCCGGAAACTCTGGATCTGCTGATTTTCGACGGACGGCTTTCCGAACCGGAGACGCTGAGGTGTCCCGCGGAACACCTGCCGTACATTTATTTGGGTTATGGATTTTCTCTTGCGGAGCTTTCCGCGGACATTCCGCTGGTTCTGGATCATGCGCGTTCTCATCCGGGCGGAGTGCATGTGCTTTATGCGGATTTTCAGGTACGCCTTGTTCCGATGCGGCGCGGTTCCGGTTTCCATGCAATTCTGCATGAACATCAGCCGGAAAGCGCGGTCCGGAAACGTATGGAGCTGCGGGTCCGCCAGCTTGACAGTCTCTTTCTGCGGAAACTTTGAGACCCGCCTGCCGTTTTTACTGTTCGGTTTCTACATGAAGACGCAAGACGTTTCCTTCGGGAATCAGAAGAAATCCGTGTTCCGTCTGTTCGATGGAGCCTGCATCCGGAATCATGGCGTAACTCCAGCCGCTGTGACGGAATTTCAGTTTTCCGGATTCCAGTTTTATTTCTGAGCCGTGTTCCGCCGCGGCTTTGGCGTTGTACATAAATTCCAGAACTTCTCCGGCTTTCGGGAAACGGACTTCCCATGCGGAGGGATGAAGCTGTATCGCAATTTCATCGGAGGTCTCTTTCCGCGACCAGAGAATCTGCAGGGAATCTTCCGGAAGCTCTTCCGCGGACTTGATTTCGCCGGGACCTCCGGGGAACCGGATTGAGGCGGGATTCCAGAGGAATCCGTCCATGACCGGCAGAGCGTCCGAAAAGCAGGAGGTTGTTGTGCAGACGGAGTGAAGGTAGATACCTTCCCGGTTTTCATCAAAGAACTGCCAGTCGCGAACCGTCAGCTCTCCGGATTCCGTGCGGAAAAGGTTGATGCGTCCGTGTTTGGTGCAATACCAGATTCCCTGATGCTCTGATTTTTTCCAGTCGTTGAGCGAGAGAACTGCGGAGGCTGGTGTCGAGGCGAATTTTGAGCGGAACCATTTGCCGGTTGCGGCAAGCGTTTCAACGCGGAGGAGCCCCTCTTTCTGAAGCCTTTCGAGTTCCGCGTACTGGAAAATCAGTCCGTCTTTCATTGCGGCCCAGCCGAAGGAGTTTTCCTGTCCGACTTGCGCGTAAGCCATTGCGAGATGAGGCGAGCGGAAGTTTTCGCGGAGAAACCATTTCACCCAGTCCGGGATGCCGCCACCGCCGTCGGCGCCGGTGTAGACGGGTTCGAGGGTGACTACGCCCTGTCCGTTGTCGCCGATTCCTGCGTCGTACTGGTAAAGCGGGTCGCTGCCGAGCATGCGGAACAACGGAAGATTGATCTGCTCCTGCGGAGTCTGCGCGGGCATGAAGAAATTCTTTTTCGAAGGATAATATCCGTTTGCCCAGTAGCCGCCCCAGAGCGTATAGCCGTCGGTGCCGTACTGGTCGCGGCAACAGCACGCGGCGCGGACTCCGTATTTTTCATGGAGATAGTTCAGCGTGTGTGCATCCGGATACCAGCAGCCGGCGGATTCCGGAAGATGCCCGAATGTCTCTTTGAATTTCGCCATGAAGACGTCGACGATTCGTTCGCGTTCTTCGGGAGTGTACGCCGCTGTTGCATCGACGTTTGCAAACCAGTCCCACGCCCAGCGTCCGCGCCAGGGAATCCCGGCGGCTTCGACGAGCGGCTGAACGCATTCGAGCCAGATTCCGACTTCATGACCTTCCGGCATTTCGCGTTTGAGGAAATCCGCATAAGGCGGAGTGATCAGCGCGTCATACTGAATCAGCCAGGTTGTCGGTAGATTGTGTTTTTTCGCGAGAGCCATCTGTTCACGGACCGGTTCGAAGAGATCCATCTCCATGCGCGGTTCCACGCTCCGGATGAAATTGATGATATTGACGATTGAGCTCGCTTTTCCGTCTCCGGAAGCGTTTTTGAATGAATGTGAGGTCATTGCCGTTTCAGCCTTTCTACAGTTTGATTTTGTTTTCTTAATTATACAGCAGAACTGTTTTTTGTCAATACACTCCGGGGGGATACGCATATATGGAAGTAACAGAAAGCATTCATAAAAGTATTTGCAAAAATTCCGGACCGGCTCAATTCGAAAAGGGAACCGGTCCGGAGAAAAAAGTTTTTATCTCACAATCTCGTAGGCGAAACAGGGAGATTTCTGCGCAAAAACGTCTGCGGAGAAGCGCAGGACTCCGCCGGAGAACTCCGAATCAATACGCCCGATGCGGCGTCCGCCGAGATCAACGGCGTAAACGACGGGAGCGGTATCTCCGTTCAGTTTCAGCGAAACGGTTCCCGTTCCCGCTGCGGCGAGATGCGGCATGCCGCCGAGCTCCATCACCTGCGACAGGGTTTTGTCGGCAAACTGCATTCCGCTGTTGAAAACGTTGGTGATGTGCAGAAAAAGAATCCGGCGGGAGTCCGCAAGCGTGGAGGAGTCCATTGCCGCCGCGGCATAGACCGCGAATCCTTTTTTGTTTTCAACTTCGAGAATCCCGGCTTTCCCGGTTTTGCCTTCGGGCAGAACCAGCGCTTCACTGCGAGGGGTGGCAACCTTGAACGTTCCGACTTTGCCGTCGATTTCAATTTCGCCGGTGACGCTTTTTGAGAACGAGCGTTCCGGTTCGAATGCTCCGCCGTTTCTGCGCGCGGCTTCCTTGACGAGACGAGTGAAGTTTTCCGGGGAGAATGCCGTCACATCGGCAGCCGTTCCCGTTTTGTCTCCGACTTGTGCGCCGATCCGGGCGAATGTTCCGGCTTTGATGTAATCAGCGGGGTAGATGTCATGAATGGAACTGTAGTCTTCCGGAACATGGATGGGAAGTTTCAGTTCGGAACGGCGGACGTCTCCGCGGAGGAAGAAGAGAACCGCCAGTTTGTCGTTCAGGAACATCACCGGGTCGGTTGCCATTTCAAAAAGATCGGTGGCGTGATCTTCATAAAAAGCCTTGTCGTTTGCAAGATAGCAGAACTGCCAGACCGCGCCCCAGTCCTGAAGAGCCGCATAAGCTCCGAGCAGGGGACCTCCCTCCGCGCGGTACGGACTCGGAAAGCAGTAATTCATCTCGCTTGCGGCGTACGGCAGACCGAACACGCGGGCGGCGCTGTTCATGTTTATTGCAAGACCGCCCATTTGCGCAATTGCGCCGGAGGAATCAAACGAGAAGCCTTTGCCCTGCGGACCGACTCCCCGCGGATGCGCCCAGTACATGTGCTTGTCGACAAAGTCATACTGCCGGTTCATCGGCGCCTGGTGAATGGACTGCCAGTGGTTCTGATCCGTCAGCATCGCTTTGACGCCGAGCTCCTCTTTGAGGAAGCGCGCCATGCGCTGATAGGATTCGTTGTAGGTCCGGATGAGGAAGCGGTTGAATGCCAGTGTCCGTTCCGCCCCTTTGAGTCCGGGCTGTTCCTTTTCGAATTTCTTTTCCAGAATGGAGCGGATTTCCCTGTCGTAGTTGACGACTTCGAAAACGGCGTCTTCATTGATCAGGCTGATGTGCGAAAGCGCCGGATCATCCTTCCATGTCGTTCCGGTGTACGGGTTGACATGACCGAGCAGATTGCGGGCGAACTCCTTGAAGTTTTCAAAACCGACATCGGTCAGCAGCAGGAACGCCTTGATTTCTCCCAGACTCGTTCCGTTGAACGGATAGAAGCGGCGGTTTTCAAAACCGGGAAGTTCTCCGTCGGAAAGATTCCGGGAGCAGAAAAGGTCGATCATCACGTAGATTCCGCGCTGTTTCAGACAGTGGAAAAGATAATCCAGCTGGTCGAGCATATCCGCTTTCAGCTTTGTGCTCTTGCCGGAGGCGTTGTCGAACATGATGTCGTAATGGTGAAAACGGACGGTGTTGAAGCCGTTTGCTGCAAGACGGTCCGCCAGTTTTTCCGCATTCGCCTTGCTGAAGAAGTTGCCCATGTAACAGAGATTTGTTCCGTAGAAGCGGACCGGAACGGAGGGGCGTTTTTCAAAGACAAAGCGTCCCTCGTTATCTTTGGTGAGAAATCCGTATTTTCCGGCGGGGGCGTCCTGCAGACCGAGGAGCGAAAAGTCGAGGACGGAACCTTTCTCCACGTCGCGGGGATATTCAACCGGCCGCCACTCTGCGGATTCCGTGATAAACACCGGCGTCCGGTCGGCGTGCGCCAGCGCCGCATTGGAAACGGTTGCGCCGACGATCATCCAGACCGCGCCTGTATCCGTGGAGAATTTCACCTCTTTCAGCGGTTTTGCCTGCAGCGGAAGGGAGCAGGCGTACATGCCGACGAGAGAGCTTGCATTCAGCCCGGTCCAGACCAGTTCGCCATCGGAGATCGCCGCGCCGCCCCACCAGTCGGAAACGTGTTTGCCGGTGATGACCGGGAAGACGGAAGATGTGCCGTCTTCATAAACAACCTGTACATCGCTAACCTTCTTGTCTCCGGCTGTGTAGGCGGCGGAATGGAGAAGGTGCAGAAACTTGCCGCGGGCTCCGTTCGCGGAGATTTTTGCTTCCGCGGGAAACTGCATGGACGGGTCTTTGCTCAGCACAAGACAGGATTTGCCTCTGTTGGTCTGCGGGTCGATCACCTGGAACGGAATGTCGTTGAAGGTCTGTTTTCCCGGTTTGAAAATGCGCAGATCGTTGTTGGCTCCCTGATCGGTCCAGCCGCCTTTGCCGTCTCCGGCTGTTTCATCGGCGAAACCCATGTTGCAGGCTTTGGAAATGTCAAGCATTGCCGATTCCGCGTTTCCGACTGTAATCCGGAGTGTGGCTTCCGCTCTCGTGATTGCGCCGGAAAACGGACGGAACCGGGTGCGGAGTGAGAAGATGTTCCAGCCGTCGCAGCGTTCGTCCTGAAAGATCAGATCGCTGTCTCCGCTGATTGTGATGACTCTGTCCTGTGAATTGAACTGGAGAGGCTTGAACTCTTTGGAGTCGATGAGATGCCGCTCCCTGAACTGTCCGGGCAGAACGACGGGCTTGCCGTCGAACACAACCGTTTTCCCCGCGAAAAGAGTTCCGGGGAGTGTCATGAAGAGGGAGAGTTCATTGACGCGTGTCGGAGCGGATGCGGTCAGCACCGCTTTGAAGAGCCATTCGCCCGGTTTCTCCTCGGTCAGAGTCTCTTCGAGCTGAAAAGTTCCGAGCGAAGTCTTGAACGGGGAACGGAATACGAATCTGTTTCCGTCTTTGGTGAATCCGTGCATGACCGGAATGGTTTCCGGACCGGAGTTCTGGAGCCGTCCGGAATCCTCCTTGCTTAAAACGGAGATGTTGAGATCGCCGGCCGCAAAGCTCCCGTCCTGAGAGAGCTTGAGGTCGTTTTCCGCTCCGGACGCGGAGAGAACCGCGCCCAGCAGAAGCGCATAAAGCAGCTTTGTTTTCATCGTGAAAAATCCTTTTTTTATTTGAGTCCGCGGCTTACCACCACGGATATTTGATGAGCCACGGTGTTTTTGCAACATCGGTTGCTCCGTGATACCCGTTGAGCAGAGGGCCGGCATAGAGTGATTCTATTCCGAGTGCGCCGTCCTGACTTGCTCTTACGCTGGAAACATGCCCGTCCGCCCATAGCACATTGCAGAGATTGCCATGACGGGGAATCGCCATGTTTCCGTCCGGAACCGGCTGCGCCTTGTAGCACGGGACGTCCTGCGTGGGATCCTGCGTCGCTTCCGCGACAAGAACTTTGGCGGACGCCTGTTTGACGGAGGTCAGACGCTCCGGAAATTTTCCGAGCGCATCGTTGAGCCCGTAACCGGTGTACTGCCAGCCGTACCAGGTTTCATCGTCTTTCGGTTCTTCCGCCCGCAGGGAGTCGGCGATTGTTCTTCCCCAGTCAAACGTTTTCAGAGCGTTTTCCGCTCTGCCGCAGACGAAGTTTTTGCAGATGGTGTACTTTCCGGAAACCAGCACGCCGGACCAGACGGGATCCGAGCCCGGAGAGCCTGTCACAGGAAGGCTTCCGCTGGTTCCGTCGTAGCTGATCAGAGCAAGCCCGATCTGCTTCAGATTTCCGAGACACAGGGTCGTCATTGCCCGCTCTTTCGCCTTGTTGAGGGCCGGCAGAAGGATGCCGGCGAGGATGGCGATGATAGCCACTACCACGAGGAGCTCTATAAGGGTAAATCTCGTGAACTTCCCTTTCCGGAGGTTAAAAAGTTGAGTCTTTCTATGAATGCTCATAATGATTGCCTTTCGTTTGTTTGTTTGTTTGCCGATGTGGACAGGCAATTTAAGGTTTGGTTCTAAGAGCGAATGATAGTCCTCCTTTTTTTATTGTATTTCAGGGTTTGCTGTGGAGCCTAGATCGTGGACAACCAGTTGTTTCCGGAATTCCTCTTCGGAGAGTTCCGTTTCCGTATGCGCCTGCAGGACAACTTCTTCGCCGGGATAGAGCGTTACCGCGTTGTCGCTCCAGCGGCATGCCGTATCGCGGAGTTCGGCGAAAACAAAGAACGCAAACTGTCCGGCGGAGAGCGCAACTTCGAAACCGGAGTCGGTCTTCCGGACCTGCGTTTTTATCTGCGGAACGGGAAGAGCGGACATTTTGTACGCGACGGGGAAGAACTCGTTCCGCAGCACCTGCGTTCCGGTTTCGAAACGAAGCTCGAAGAATCCGTTTTCAGGATCGCGGCAATCCGGAATCTGTGCGGGGAAGGTGGCGCTCTGTCCGGCGATTTCCAGTTTTTTCGCAAGTATGTTTTCCGTTTTCCCGCGGAAGGAATGGAACAACAGATGCAGAGTGCCCGGGATGCGGTCAGGAGTGTCATTGACAAGACAGACCGTGAACACGCCGTCCCGTTTTACTGCGGTCAGACGCAGCGGTGCGAAAAAGCGTTTTGCTGCGTAGTGCAGGATTTTCCAGCCGCCGGTATAGTCGATGGAGGACCAGGAGGCGACCGGCCAGTTGTCGTTCAGCTGCCAGTAGAGCGCGCCCATGCAGTATGGCTGCAGGCTGCGGAAGTGGTCAACTCCGGTCTGCATTGCGAGCGCCTGCTGAACCTGGCTCAGATAGACGGTCTGTTCAAAGCCGACGGGCACGCGGAAATAGCGGGCGAAGGTGGAGAGAATGCGCGTGTTGCCGATGCCGTTCTTCTGATGCGCCTCAATTTCCGGCGCGGAAAGATTCCAGTGTTCCGGGCTGATCCATCTGCGGAGAGTGCTCAGCAGCGGGAAGGATTGGAACCCGAATTCTGCGCAGAAACGCGGGGCGACCGAATAGAACGCTTCAAACGGCTTGTCGCCGTGCCAGACGTCCCAGTAGTGGAGATCGCCTCTGGAGGGGTTCCAGACATTGGCTCCCATATCCTCCGGCCCTTTGCAGGGTGAAGAGTTCCATACGGGAATGTCCGTGTTGTATTTTTTCAGAATGCGCATCAATGCCTGATTGAAGAAATGATACTGCAGGGCATTGCGGTACTGCTCTTCCGAATCGGGGGTATGTCCGTGACACATGCAGATTTCATTGTCGCCGCACCACAGCGCCATGCAGGGATGCACGGAAAGACGTTTGACCTGAAATTCCAGTTCTCTGTCGACGGATTTGAGAAATTCCGGATCGGAAGGGTAGCGGACACAGGCGAACATGCAGTCCTGCCAGACCAGCAGACCGAGCTCGTCGCAGATATCGTAGAACAGATCGCTCTCGTAGCGTCCGCCGCCCCAGACGCGGATCATATTCATGTTGGCGTCGCGGGCGGATTGCAGGAGGGAACGGATTTTGTCCGGAGATGTTCTGCCGGGCATGGCATCGGCGGGAATCCAGTTTGCACCTTTGCAGAAGATGTCGTTTCCGTTGATTCTGAAGTAAAAGCTTTCGGCATTTTCGCCGTCTTTCTCCCGGACGAGTTCCAGCTTGCGGAATCCGATCCGGTGGCTTTTTGTTTCGTACGGGGTCGCCGCTTCAAGCGAGTAGAGATTCTGTCCGCCGTACCCCGCGGGATTCCAGAGTGCGGGGGAAGATACGGAGAAACTGAATTCCTGTGCGCTTTTCCCTGCGGGAAGCTCCAGAGTACGGCTCTGCGTCTGTTCTGCGAAACGCAAGGTCAGGGGAAGCGTTGTCTCTTTGCAGGCGTTGAATTCGATTTGAACGGTGAGGACGGCGTCCGGACCTTTGAACGACTGGCTGACGGTGAGATGCTCGATGCGTGCCGGAGCTTCTGCGAGATAAAGCGAGTCGTAGAGTCCGCAGACGGGCAGACAGATTCCCCAGTCCCACCCGCCGGAGGATTGTATTTTGCGGAGGAACTGCAGATTCGGAATGGCATTGTTGTCATTCTGTCCGAGAGATTCTCTGCTCCGTCCGGCGCGGCGGTTTGCCTCGGCGGTAACGGATTCGAATTCGATTTCCAGCGTGTTCTTTCCGGCTTTGAGCAGGTGTCCCGTCCATGCGCGGAAACGGGCGAACATGTTGTCGCTTTGTCCCAAAACGGTTCCGTTCAGGCGGATTTCCGCACAGGTGTCAGCGGAGTCGAGGTTCAGATACACCGGATTTTCCGGAAGGGCATCGAGAGTGAATTCCGTGCGGAAGAGCCACTTGCGGTCGCCGATGAACTGGACGGCGGATTCATTGCGTCCTGCATACGGATCGGGAATGATTCCGGCCGCATACAGCGCGGTGGCGTTGTCTCCGGGCAGAGTGACGGGAACCCGGACCGGCTGATCCGAAGCGTCTGTTCCGAGAAGCTCCCATTGACACTGTGACAAGTCTGAAAACATTGAATCTCCTTGAACGTTGTTCTGATTTTCTGTTCCGGAGCACATTATACATCATTTCCGGAAAAAGACTAAATGCTCTTTAAGAAAAACTATGCTGTATTGATATTTAAAGTGCGCAGGGGAGGTAATAGAGAATGCGGGACGGATCAGCGGTTTTCCGTGAAATTCCTGCGGTAGCGCAGCGGAGTCGTGTGATATTCTTTCAGGAAAGAGGCGTGAAAATAGGCAATGTTTTCAAAGCCGCAGGAGAGTGCAATCCGCTCAACCGGCAGTTCGGAGTAAAGCAGTAGGCGGACGGCGCGCTGAAGACGGAGCTGCAGAAGATACTCACGCGGGGAAATGTCATAAAAAAGCCGCATGGTCCGGCAGACGTGTTCCTGCGAGCGTCCGGTCAGTTCGCGGAAACGGGGGAGACCGAGACGCAGATTCTCCGGATCCTGCATCTGTTCCATGGCGTTTCTGAGCCACTCCGGTTCTTCCGCGCCCTCATCGTATTGGTGCAGCAGGAAGAGTTCCAGAACTTCCAGAATCAGCATCCGTCCCTCCATTTCAACGGGGCGGGGAATTTTCTGATTCTGCCAGTTCGCGATTCTGGTGAAGCGTTCGGAAAGGTTTTGAATCTGTTCCGGTGCAAGGGGAACGGTCTGGTTCAATTCTCCGACCGAGATGTTTTTCCCGGCGAGGGAATGGAAGCAGGAGAGAAAGAGCTCCGGGCGGACATTGCAGTTGTAGAAGGATATCCGGTCGCTCTCTTCGGTGCATGTCAGGGAATGTTCGTCTTTGGGACGGATCAGGACGAGAGTTCCGGGTTTGAGAAGTTCCGTCCTGGAGTTTACCTGATGATGAATGGTTCCGCGTTTTACAAGGAAGAATTCGAAGAAATCATGTGAATGCATTCCGAAACAGGCGTCGTGCCGGGCGAAGGTCTGGTTCGTGCAGTAAAAATCATAGACTGCATCCATTGCAGTGTCATAATTGAGCATGTTCATGCAAAACCTCCTGCCGGGAAAACTTTTCCGTACTATACAGCATTGTTTCCGCTTTTCAAGTTTTTGAATAAGCATGGCGTTGTGAGGCGGAATGCGAACGGTTCCGGGAGTTTGCCGGTCACCGGAATCTGTTCCGGCATTTTTTGCGGTACTCGTTCGGCGTCATGCCGATAGAACGGCGGAAGACGCGGGCGAAGTAGAAGATGTTGGTGATATTCACTTTTCTTGCGATCGCCGCAACGGGAAGCGGAGTTTCCGCGAGGAGTTCCGCCGCATGCTGGATGCGCAGAGTCCGGATGCAATCCGCCGGACCCGAATCATGCGTCTTCTGCCAGTAGCGGAAAAACGAGCGGCGTGAAAAACCGTTTCTGCGGATCAGCGCATCCAGGTCGATCTCTTCGGTGAAATGAAGGAGAATGTAATTGGAAATCCGCCCGATTCTTTCCGCCGCATCTTCCGGAATGATCTGCCGGACGGGGTCCTGGTGGATCAGATGCAGGAAAAGCGACATGGCGAGCAGGTCGATCTGTTCCGCCATTCCCGGTTTTGTCGCCTCGGGGAGCATTTCGTTCAGCCTGGTGAGCTGACTGCGGATTTCCGGCGTGACGTCAACGCGCCAGATGCGCGGCGTGTTGAACAGTCCGGCTTCCCGCATCGCGTGCTCGAGCTCCGGCGGATATTGCAGGTAGACCGCTTCGCGTTTTCCTTCGACTTCATAGGAATGAACGGAGTCCGGCAGTTTCAGAACAACGTGCGGATACGGCGTCCGGTAGAGCTTGCCGTCTATTTCATCGATGGCACAGGATGTATCGGAAAAGAGACGGATGCAGAGTTCCAGCTTGTTCGTGAACGTGCGCCGTTCCTGCTTGTTGTGCGGAATGAGGAAACCGATTCTCTGAACGGGAAATACCACTTTCGTCTTCCGCGGAATCTGTCCGATATTCATGACAAGTGTTCGCATCTTCGTTCTCCTTCTTGTTATGGATACGGATAATGCGGATTTTGCGGAATGCAAGCGGTTTGGCACAAAAATGCAATGAATTTGGCATGGATTTGATTGCGGAACCGCTTTTCAGACGCTATAGTTTCTTCAGATGACAGGAGGTGTAGCATGAATGGATTATGGCGTCTGACGGGATTGCTTGTTCTGGCGTGGAGTTCCGTTTCCGCGGCGAATCTGTTGAAGAACGGCGATTTTGCACATGGTCTGGAAGCATGGCGGACCAACATCCGCATTTCGCCGGAGAAGGGCGGCGCATCGTTCCGCGCTCTTCCGGGAAACGGGAAAAACAAACAGCTGCTCTGGCAGCCGCTTCAATTGAAAAACGGGGCGTGGTACCGTCTCTCTTTCCGGATCCGCTGTGAGAAGAACGGCGTGGTCCGGACCGTTTACCAGCAGGAGAAAGCGCCGTATTCTGGGCTGGGGCTGGCGCGCAATTTCCATGTAAAAGCCGGGATGAACGAGCTTGCCGTCTGCTTTCAGGCGTCGCGGAGACCGGAGGAGAACGGAAAGCTGCTTTTCAACTTTTCACTGCTTCAGGGGAGTGCCGCATTGAGCGGAATTCTGCTGGAGGAGGTGGACGGCTTTCAGAATCTGACGGTCCGGGAGCTGAATCCCGTCTGGCGGATTTCCGCTTCCGGAGCAAAGCGTTCGGAGAAAATGCCGGAAGGCGGTTTTGACCTTGCAGCTCTTTTTCCCGGGCGGTTCCGTCCGGATGCTTCCGTTGCGTATCTGGAGAACCGTTTCGAGGCGAAACATTACGGCATTCTGAAAATGACGGTTGTCGGCGACTGGTATTTTGATGTTTCCCTGAACGGCAAACGGATTTGCAAAACCACTCATGCCGACCGTTTTTCAAAGGAAGCCGCGCTTGAAGTGGAAGTCAAGCCGGGAACAAATGTGTTGAAGATCGCAGCCCGCGCGGGCAAAGACGGCTGGAAATGCAATGTCGTCGAGCCGTACAGAACCTTTGTATTCAGGGAGAATGCCGAATGGAAACCGTACCGTTTCGAGTCGAATATCGTGCTTCCCGGAAGCGCGCTGGATCTTTCCTCCCAGGTGCCGCGTCCGGCCGGCGCGGCAGGCAGATTGACTGTCGGGGCGGACGGTTCGTTTGTTTTCGAGAAGGAACCGGAAGTTCCGGTGCGTCTGCTTGGAACCAATGGAATCGGTCTCCGGTTTGACCGTCCGGCGGAAGAATTCCGGAGCAATGCGCGGCGTTTTGCTCAACAGGCGCGGCGTCTCGGATACCGCATCATCCGTACGCACGGGTATCTCGACCGGATGTGTCTGAATACAGGCGCGGATCTTAAGATCGATCCGGAGATGCTGAACCGCTGGGATATTCTGATCGACGAGTTGAAGAAGGAGGGAGTCTATTTGCATTTCACTCTTCTTTCGTTCATTCTTTACGGCGATTCCGAGGCGGCGATGAAAGACCGTCGGTACCATAAGCTGATGGCGTATCTGGACGGGGAGTGGGAGACGGCGCGTCTTGATTTCGCGGCGAATGCGCTGTTTCGTCATGTCAACCCGTACACCGGGCTTGCATGGAAGGATGAACCCGCAATTGCGATTGTGGAGTATTACAATGAACAGGAACTCGGCCTCAACTTCCTGCCGCGGACTTTGAAAGAGTATCCGGCGGCGCGGGAACGGTTGAAGGAGCTCTTTGCAAAGTGGCAGATGGAGCGGTACGGAAACATCACGGCGGAGCTTCCTGTGAATCTGAGCGGACCGGACCGTGAGCGAGAGGCTGAGTTCTGGTTCAGCCGTGCGCGGATCAGCGCGCGGAAGTTCGGCGAAATCGTTCGTGCGGCAGGGTATCCCGGGCTGGTTGCGCCGTACAGTTTTTCCAAATCTCTGGGGCATTGCGCGGCGCGCTGGGAGTTCGCAGACGTCGGGGATTGCCATGCCTACTTCCAGCATCCTACGAATTGGAGCCGCAGCGGGTCGGTCGTCGCTTCCGGAAGCTCAATTTCGGCGGGCGCGGATTACTGGCGCTCCAGCTTCGGAACCCGTCTTGCGGGACGCCCGTTCATTGTGAGCGAATACAATCATTGTTACTGGAATCCGTACCGTTACGAGACCGGCCTGCTCTTCGGCGCTTATTCTGCGTTTCAGGGCGGCGGCGCGCTGATGATTCATTCGGGCGGAGTCGAAGTCGGAAGACCCGGACGGGTAAGCTGTTTCAGCGTCGCTCACTCTCCGCTGATGCTTGCCGGACAGTTCCTTACGGCTCAGCTGTTCCAGCGCGGGGATGTCCGCCGCTCGGCGCACCGGGTGACGGTTCCCGTGACGCGTGAGTTCATGCGCCGGAACGGGAATTCTCTTCTTGCTCTGGACAATGCGCAGACAATGCTGGCGTTCCTTTCGGGATTCAGCGTGGAGTTTCCGGAAGTGGCGTCCGCACAGAAGGTCCCGCCGCCGAAAGCGGATTTGCGGATTCCGCCGTTCGGGGTTTCAAACATTTTTTCGCATGGCTGGTTTTCGAGCGTTACAGGAAACGGAAATTCTGATTTGCTTCAGAAAACAGTGGCGCAGATGAAAGCAAAAGGAATCCTGTCCCCGGAAAACAAGACCGCTCCGGAGCGCGGAATTTTTGAGAGCGACACCGGAGAGCTTCTGATGGATTGCGGCGGAAAACAGCTGCTCGTGACAACGCCGCGCACGGAGGCCGCGGCCGTGGTCTCCGGCGAAAGCATCGCACTGAAAACCGTTTCCATTTTACGGAGCAGTATTCCCGCCTGCGTTGCGCTGAGCTCCGTCGACAACCGGCCGCTTGCCTCAAGTTCGCGCATGGTCCTGGTGTATCAGACCGAAGATGCGAATGCAGGAATGGTTCTCGGCGGAGACCGTGCAACACTTCATGCTCTCGGTTCCCGTCCGATTCTCTGCCGGACCGGGAAACTGAGTTTGAACGCGAAACTGAAACCTGCGGACTGGCGGCTTTTTGCGCTCGGTCCGGATGGCTCGCGCCGGGAAGAGCTCCCGGCGGAGTATCGTGACGGCGTACTTTCACTCACAATCGACACCGCTTCTCTGAAGTCCGGTCCAACCGTGTTTTTTGAACTTGCAGCAACCAAAGGAGAAAACAGATGAACAAACATTTTTCAAGCAGCACGGGCAATCATCCAAACAACGGAAAGGCGGGCGACGCCATGAACCTTCTGAACAGAGAAAGCATTTCCCGCTTTAAACGTAAGCCCTGTGGATTTACGCTTATAGAGCTCCTGGTCACGATTGCGATCCTCGCGATCCTCGCGGGGGTTCTTCTGCCGGCTCTGAATTCGGCGCGGGGAAAGGCGATCGGCATTCAGTGCGTCGGAAACATGAAACAGGTCGGACTGCAGGTTCTGATGTATGCGGATTCCGCCGACGGCTTCTGGCCGATTTCCAAAGCGACCGTGCTGCAGAGCGGAAACTGGAGCCGCGAAGTGATGCAGACTGCAACATTGACGTCGCCCCTCCCGAAATATTTCTTCTGTCCCGCGAACCGTTTTACGCCGGCCGCCGCGAATCCGGATCCTTACGCAGGTGTTTATACTTACGGAATCCGCGCGGGACGCTGGAATATGGATTTGGGAACGGAGGCGATGCTGCCGTTTGTCGACCAAAACGGAACCGCTCTCAATGCTCCGGGCGGAGCCGCCGCATTCAATTCACGGAAAATAAAGCGTCCGTCCGGCTATCAGATGATAACGGATTCCGTATGCTATGACACCGCTTCCGCTTATTCCGGAAAACCGTTTTACTATGTCAACGACTCCTCTTCCGGTTATCACCTGATTCATCAGGGACGCGCAACGGTGCTGCTTGTCGACGGTCACGTCGAGAGCTGGAGCGGAGCGAAAGCCGCGGAATGGGTCATTGTCAAGGGCGGACGCAATGCGGCGATGATCCGGCGTGAAAATTTTCAGATTCCGTATTGAGACACTTCGGGAGAAACATCATGCAGAGCGAGTTTTTGATTCATCCGGGAGAATCCGTTCAGAACGCCGTCGACCGCGCGTCGGGACAGGGCGGCGGAAGAGTCTGTCTGCTCCCCGGCGTTCACCGCAGCGGAACCCTTTATTTGAAAAGCAATGTCGAGCTGAATCTCCGGAGCGGTTCCGTTCTTGTCGGCGAAGGAACCGATGCCGGTTATGACATTCTTCCGGATGAACTTTTTGGCGAGTGTCATACCGATCCGCACAACCGGGCGTTTCTGGCCGCAGAGAATGCGGAGAATATTGCGATCACCGGCTTCGGAACCATCGAAGGACGCGGTCCGGAGTTTTATGAGAAGACGCTTGGGCCGGGCGGGTTTTACGAAAAGAAAGCTCTGGAGCGTCCCCGGATGCTTCATTTTGCGAACTGCCGCCGGATACGTATTGAAAATGTGCGTTTCCATGATTCGCCGCGCTGGACGATGTGGTTCATCAAGTGCAGCGGGGTTTCCGTTCACGGCGTGGAAATCTTCGGCGATCCGCGCATGATCAACAACGACGGAATCCATTTTTTCGGCGGCAGCGGCATCGCCGTCTCCGATTGCCGGGTCTCGACCGGCGATGATGCGCTTGTCGCGCGTTCCAGTCATGCGTGGCATGCCGACACCGGACGCGTTGTTCTGGAGGATATGACGGTTTCCAACTGTGTTCTGGAGAGCCGCTGTCAGGCGATCCGCATCGGCTGTCCCGGGGACGATCTGATCCGGAACTGCCGTTTTTCAAATCTGATTCTCAAAGGGCGGAACGGAATTTTTTTCGATAATCCTTTGCGCTACTGGCAGCACGAGTTTGCAACGCCGTTTCGCCAGACACCGCATGAAATCCGCAACCTTTCCTTCTCGGGAATCACCGTCTCGGTAAGCGGGCTTCCCATTGAAATTTCCGTGGATGAAGGAGTGGAGACAGGGCTGTTTGACGACATCGTGTTTTCGGATATTCTTCTGGATGCGGGGCGGGCGATCTGCTTTCGCGGCCGGAGCGCCATGCCGCTTGGACGGATTGTCCTGAACAATGTGCGCGGCCGGATTCGCGCGGAACAGCCGCTGGTTGTCCGCAATGTCCGCCGCCTTGAAATGAGCAATGTCTGCCTGGAAACGGGAATATAGCGCCGTTTCTGAAAAATTGCATGAAAACGGTTTCCCCGCGCTTGACGGACCGCTTCTTTTGTGATGGATTGCCGGTATCATATCGACAACAACATATTGAAAGAAAAATTGTCGTGCAGACGATGAAAAAGGTGTACGGGACGGGGCTTCGCCATCATTATGCGAATACGGCGTATTCGCTGACACAGGAGGCTCTTACGGAACAAGGTTCGGGAGCCCCGCGAATTGCTGCCGCGGGGCTTGGAAAAGATCACGGAGCTCTGCCTGCGGCGGAACTCCTCTGAAACTCTCCATTGCGAATTCGGACGATCGACGTACTGAAGCTTGCGTCGTCATGACGCTGTTCGCGGAAACGGGTTACAGTGCCGCTTCCAGTTCCGCTTTCGTGACGGGACCTTCGCGCAGAATTTTCCACGTGTCGTCCGCATTGACCAGAATGACGGTTGAGGCGCGGGAATCCTGCGGGAGGGGGCCGTAATCAACCGTGCAGTCCGGCTGTTCCGCGAGCGTCGCAAGGGCGCAGGCGACTTCCAGCGCGGGCGGCTGACCCGAACGGTTCGCGCTGGTCGAGGCGAGCGGGCGTCCGTACGCGCGCAGAAGTTCCAGAATGAACGGATGATCCGGGATCCGGAATCCGAAAGTGACGCCGTTTTTGTCGGGAACAATCAGAGTGACCGGACCCGGCATGAAGCGTTCCGCAAAACGTTTCGCCGTTTCGGGAAGCGGACAGCCGCAGAGCGTTTCCGCATGCGCGGGAGAGGGGACGAACGCCGCGAGCGGCTTGTTTTCCGCCCGGTGCTTCATCGCATAAATCCGGTCGCGCGCCGCCTGATCCGCCCAGTCGCAGACGAGTCCGTAGACCGTTTCGGTCGGGACGAGCAGGACCGCTCCCGGTTTCCGCAGGGCTTCCAGTGCCTTCTTCAGCATGGTCAGTCCTCGAAGTAGCTGGCGCCGGAGGAGGCGTTTTCGCCCACGCGGACGCGGTAGACTTTGACGCCGTTTCCGTTGAGTTTTCCGGAGAGGCGCTTGTAAATGTACATGGCGATGTTCTCGCTGGTCGGATTGAGCTTGTCGAACGGCGGGATCGAGTTCAGATCCTTGTGGTCAAGCTCGCCGAGCAGGGCGTCGAGTTCGCGTTTCAGAGCCTTGAAATCAACGGCGATGCCGATTTCATCGAGCTTTTCGGAACGGATGAATACCTGAACGGACCAGTTGTGTCCGTGTTTTTCGGAGCAGTTCCCGCAGTAGCCTTTGAGACAGTGGGCGGAGGAGAATTCGCGGATTACGTCGAGTTCAAACATGGCGAGTTCCTTATTTTTTTACGTTTTGTTCCAGTTCTTTGATTTTCTGTGCGGAATCGGCGTTCTGTTTTTTCAGCTGTTCGATTTCGCGGTTCTTTTCGGCGGCAAGCTGTTCCATGCGCTGAAGCTGCTCTTTCTTTTCTTTGGCGAAATTGTCCTTGAGAGCGGCAACTTCGCGCTCGTTCGCCGATTTCATTTCCCTGAGCGCTCGATCGAACTCTTTCTTCTGCGAGTCGAGGCCTTTTTTCAGTTCGGAGATGCCTTTCCGCATATTTTCCGCCGATCCGGTGAGTTTGACGGTTTTGTCGTTGACTGCCTGAATCGCCTCTTTCTGCTGAACATCGGCGGCGCGGTTTTCGCGGTCGGTGCGGATCTGACGCTGGAAGAAGAGAACTCCGAGCACGATCAGAGCGGCGAGAAGCACGAAGACGAATCCGTAACCGAGCCAGACCTTGCGTTCGGCTTTGTTCGCCTTCCGCTCGAGCGAGTTCATCCGGTCGGCCATATCGCGGAAGCTTTCCGCAAACATGCGTCCGAGTTCATCGGACTGCTGTTTTGCAATCATGGCGAATTCATCGGCCGGCACGGGGACGGGAGCGGAAGCGGACTTTTCCGTTTCGTTCTGCTTCGGCATCTCTTCGCCCATCGCTGCGAAAAGCGGATCCTCCGCAACGGGGCGGACCGCATGGGTCTTGGCGAGTTCGGTTTCAATTTCCGGACCGGCGAGTCCTTTGTTGCGCAGTTCGGAGATCTCGCGCAGGACGGCGAGAGTCGCTTCGGTGTAGACGCGGCGGCGGCCGACCATTTTGAAGTCGATGTATTGCGTGTAGCGCGCGAGCCAGTCGTTTACGGTTGTCCGGGCGGCGCCGAGGGTTTCGGCGAGCTCCATGACGGTGTAAGTTTTTTCCTCCATTTCAACATCCTTTCAAGAGTTTGGCTGCGGCTGCAATATCCGTCTGAATTTGAGCGCGGAGTTCGTCAAGCGAGGCGAACTTTTTTTCCCGACGCACATTTGCCGCAAGCTCCACGGCGAGCCGTTTTCCGTAAAGGTCAAGCGACCTGCCGAAGATATGTACTTCCACTTTCGGCGCGGGGTGTTCCTCGTGCCGGACCGTGGGGGCGATTCCGATATTCACAATGCCCGGAAAACGTTCCGTTCCGGCTTCATCGCCCGCCCGGACCGCGTAGACTCCGAACGGGGGGAGAACCCCGGCGTCCAGATGCAGATTTGCGGTTGCCGCGCCGAGCTCTTTTCCGGCGAGTCCTAGCCCGTGTTCCACCTTGCCGAACAGCGTGTAGCTGCGTCCGAGCATTTCCGCCGCGGCCGCAAGGTCTCCGCCGGCAACCGCCTTCCGGATTTCCGTGCTGCTTACAACGCCGTCGCCGAACTTCACCTCGTCGACGGGCGAGAAGACGAAGCGGTCAAGTTTTGCCCGGCGTTCGAGATCCGCATGCGATCCCGCCGCTTTTGCGCCGAAACGCCATGCTCGGCCGACGCAGACTCCGGTCAGTTTCACCGTTCCGGAGTGCAGGCTCTGGTCGAGAAACTGATTCGGCGAGAGCGCCGCGAATTCCCGGGTGAACGGGATGACAACCGCGGCTTCCGCGCCGTACTGCCGGAGCAGACGCAGTTTTTCCTCCTGCGGATAGAGCAGGGGAGGGGCTGCGCCTGGTGCGAGAACCGAGCGCGGATGCGGATGAAAAGTGATGACGACCGGTGTCGAATTTGTCCGTTCCGCGATCTCCCGCAGAGTCGCCAGCACCTTCTGATGTCCGCGGTGAACTCCGTCGAAAACGCCGATTGCGGCGGCGGCTTTGGTGATTCCGTAACGGCTGAGGTCGCGCAGACTTTCCGTCCGGATGATTCGGTTCCGGTTCATTCGTCTTCCTTTGAATTAAACATCATCCGGTAAGTTAGCACGAATAATCGGTTTTTCAAGAAAAAGAATGCAATTTGCCGTTCTTACCGCGCCTGTCGGAAGAAAATGTAAAAGAGAATGAGGATTATTCCGAGAACAATCCGGTACCAGCCGAAAAGTTTGAAGTCTTTGCGGCGGATGTAATTCATGAAGAACGCAATCACCGCCCATGCCACAAAGAACGCCGCGACGAACCCGACCGCCGTTGCGATCCACTGCTGTTGCGTCAGCGCCGCGCCGTGTTTCAGAAGACTGTACGCGGAGGCCGCGAACATGGTCGGAACCGCGAGAAAAAAGGAGTATTCCACAGCGACCTGGCGCGAAGTCCCGAGCATCAACGAACCGAGAATCGTCGACGCCGAGCGGGAAGTTCCGGGAATCATCGCGAGGCACTGTACGACGCCGATCATGAACGCCCGCCTGAAACTCAGTTCGTCCGTGCTGGAAACGACGACGGGCCGTTTGATCGCTTCGATCCAGAGCAGCGCAATGCCGCCGACAATCAGCGCGATTGCAACCGTGAGCGTGTTGTAAAGCAGTTCCTGAATTCTGGAACCGAAGAGTCCGCCGATGACGATTGCCGGAATTACGCCGGCGGCCGCTTTGCACCAGAGCAGAAATGCGGATCTGCGCACTTCCGCGTCGCGGAGTGCCTGAAGCGGAAAAAGTTTTTTATGGAAATAAAACAGCACTGCGAAAATGGAGCCGAGCTGAACCACGACGAAAAACATGTCTTTGAATTCCGGTTCGAGCTTGATGAACTCGTCCACGACGATCATGTGTCCGGTGCTGCTGATCGGCAGAAACTCCGTAATTCCCTGAACGACTCCGAGAATCAGAGCGTGCAGATCCAGAATCCAATTCATAAAAACTCCATTTCAGAGAAAACGGAAAACCGGAACCGTCCGCAACGGTTCCGGTTTTCCGATATGTGCGGCGGTTACTTGGTTGTGTAACGATGCTGTTTGTGGGCGAGAACTTTCAGGCGCATTGCGTTCTGGGCAATGTAGCCGGAAGCCATCGTCGGGTCCTGCAGACCGTGGTCGTCTTCGAAGGTCGCGAGCGACTCGTCGTAGAGACTGTACGGGGAGCGGCGTCCGTTGACCATGACCGCGCCCTTGAAAAGGTTGACGCGGACGTCGCCTGTGACGAAACGCTGGGATTCGGTGCAGAGCGCCTGAATCATTTCGCGTTCGGGAGCGAACCAGAAGCCGTTGTAGCAGAGCTCCGCATACTTCGGCATGAGCATGTTCTTGAGTCCGATGCTGGCGCCGTCCATGCAGATGGTTTCGAGGTCGCGGTGCGCTTCAAGCAGGATGGTTCCTGCGGGGGTGTTGTAAACGCCGCGGGACTTCATCTGGGTGAAGCGGGTTTCGACGATGTCGATGGTTCCGATCGCGTGGTCGCAGCCGATTTTGTTGAGTTTGCGCATGAGCTGGGCGGGAGAGAGTCTCTCGCCGTTGACCGCGACGGGGATGCCCTGTTCGAAGGAGATGACGACGTCTTCCGGTTCATTTTTGGCCTGGGAGACAGGCTTTGTCATGACCCACATGTGTTCGAGGTCGGGAGCAACCCACGGATCTTCGAGATCCTGCGATTCGAAGGAGATGTGGAGGAGGTTGCGGTCCATGGAGTAGGTTTTTTTGATGGAAGCGGTGATGTTGAGACCGTTTTCCTTGCAGTAGTTGACCATGTCTTCACGGCCTTTGAACGGCCAGAGGTCGGGGCGGCGCCAGGGGGCGAGAACCTTGAGCGCGGGATCAAGCGCGTTGATGCTGAGTTCGAAGCGGACCTGGTCGTTTCCGCGGAAGGTTGCGAAGTGCATGATGGTGTCGGCGCCTTCCTGATGCGCGAGCTCGACGAGACCTTTTGCGATGGTCGGGCGCGCGAGGGAGGTTCCGAGGAGATATTTGCCTTCATACATGGCGTTCATCTGCAGAGCGGGGAAGTAGTAGTCGCGGATGAAGTCTTCGGCGATGTCGGCGAGGATGCATTTTTTCGCGCCGAGAGCGAGAGCTTTCGCCTCGAGGCCGTCGGTTTCCTCTTCCATGCCGACGTCCGCGCAGTACGCGATGATTTCAGTCTGGGGGTACTGATGGGCGAAGAAATGGAGCGCCGTCGTGGTGTCGAGTCCGCCGGAGAAGGCGAGGATGATTTTCTTGTGGTCGAATTTAGCCGTGTTCATGATAAACTCCTTCAGTTTTCTTTAATCAGGCTTTTGAATAGTAAGATACCATTCAATCGTTTTTTTTCAACCGGAAAATTTCTTTTTTTGCAAAAAACTAGGTTGATTGAGCTGTTCAGCGATAATCTTTGCGCTTCTGCCTGTTTTCATATTTTGTGTTGAACGCAGCCTGCGGGTGAATGTTTCCAGTTCATCCTTGCCGGACTTGTCAGGCTTTATGACTTGATTTTTGCGAATATGTTTGACTTTTTAAACTGGATTCATGCTAAATTAAATATGGAGTCGCGAAGAAACTCTTTGCGGTTCGGGCTCATTACAACCGTTATATTTCAGCAAATACTCTATAAATCCGCCAGTTGAAAAAAGTTTTTTGCAGCACGTCAGGTGAAGTGTATCCGGTAGGATTGTGTTTTCACATCTTGCCGGGCGCTTTCATTCCATCGTGCAGCAGGCTCTTGGCGGGGCCTATAGAGTAGTGGTTTGAAAGCGTTCGGTCTTTTCTCTGAATGTTTGAAGATGATTGTTTTATTGGATTTTTGTTGGTGTTATAATTCTTGTTTTTCGATTGAGATGCGTAATATATTGCAAACAAACGATTTAAAACAAAAACAGCCGGACTTTTTTGTGGCCCGGCTGGTTTGTTGCGGGAGATCGCTTCAGATGCTGTGCTCCATGTGGGAGAGCTTGGATCTGCCGAGGGGATAAACCTCAAAACCAATCTCAAACAGCTTTTTGTGATCGAGAATGTTGCGGCCGTCAAAGATGAACGCGGGTTTCTCCATCGAATCAAAAAGACGCTTGTAATCCAGTTCGGCAAAACATTTCCAGTCCGTGATGACCGCAATCGCGTGCGCGCCTTTCGCGGCGGCGTAGGGATCATCGCAGTACTCGACGCTGTCCTCGTAACCCTTCATGTCGAGGCGGGCGTTCGGGAGAGCCTGGGGATCGTGGATCGCAAGTTTCGCGTGTTCCTCGATCAGCATCTTCGCAATGTAGATCGCGGGGGATTCGCGCGTGTCGCCGGTGTCCGCTTTGAACGCAAAACCGAACAGCGCAATCCGTTTGCCCGAAAGCGTATTGAACATCGCTTTCGCAATGCGGTTCGCAAAACGGCGTTCCTGGTAGTCGTTCATCAGGACAACCTGTTCCCAGTAGTTCGCAACCTCGTGAAGGTTGTACTGCTCGCACAGATACACGAGATTCAGAATGTCTTTCTTGAAGCAGGAACCTCCGAACCCGACGCCGGGACGGAGAAATTTCGAGCCGATCCGGGAGTCGCGGCTGACCGCATACGAAACCTCGGAAACGTCCGCTCCGGTGCGCTCGCAGAGAGCCGAAATGCTGTTGATAGAGGAAATGCGCTGCGCAAGCATGGCGTTCGAAACAAGTTTCGACATCTCGCTGCTCCAGACATTCGTCGTGATGATCCGTTCGCGCGGAACCCAGTGGGCGTAGACGTCGACAAGCGCCTGCATCGCCTCGTGGCTGTCGGGAAGGGTCATGGAGCCGATCAGGACGCGGTCGGGCGACTCAAGGTCGCGGATTGCGGTTCCCTCCGCCAGAAATTCCGGGTTGGAGAGAACATGAAACTCAATGCCGCGCGGGTTCGACTGGAGGATCCGGTGGATCGCCTCCGCCGCGCGGACGGGGAGAGTGCTTTTTTCCACGACGATTTTCGTGGAATCCGCATGTTCTGCAATCAGGCGCGCGCACTTTTCCCAGTACTGGAGATCCGCCGCCTTGCCTGCGCCCGCACCGAAGGTCTTCGTCGGCGTGTTGACGCTGACGAAGATGATGTAGGCGTCTTTGATTCCCTGCACTACGTCGGTGGTGAAAAAGAGGTTGCGTCCGCGGGCCTGCTTGACGACATCGTACAGTCCGGGTTCGTAAATCGGCATGGATTCTGAGTTCCAGCCGGCGATGCGCTGTTCGTTGATGTCGGCGACGGTCACGGTGTAATCGGGGCACTTCGCCGCGATCATGGCCATGGTCGGACCGCCGACATAGCCGGCTCCGATGCAGAGAATGGATTTTTTGTTCATCTGGCAGCCCTCTCTGTTTGTCCGGATCAGTTTTCGGACATGTAGTTCGGGGCGTCCTTGGACATGAGGATGTCGTGCGGGTGCGCCTCTTTGAGTCCGGAGGAGCTGACGCGGATGACTTTGGCGCGAGCTCTGAGCTCGTCGATCGTGCGGGTTCCGCAGTAGCCGAGGGAGTAGCGGAGTCCGCCGGAGAACTGATGGATCACTTCCCAGAGAGCGCCGCGGTACGGAACCATGCCTTCGACGCCCTGCGGAACGATGCGCTTGGAGTCGCTGACGTCGACCTGTCCGTAGCGTTCGCGGCTGCCTTTGTTCTTCTTCATGGCTTCGAGGCTGCCCATGCCGCGGTAGATGACGTAGCGGCGTCCGTGGTGGATGATCTTTTCGCCCGGGCTTTCGAGTGTGGCGGCGAGGACTGAGCCCATCATGACGGAGGTCGCGCCGACCGCGAACGCCTTGGCGACGTCGCCGGACTGCTTGATGCCGCCGTCTGCGATCAGCGGGAGTTCATCGCCGAGAGCCTTGCGGACCTGGTAAATCGCGGTGACCTGCGGGGTTCCGACGCCGGCGACGACGCGGGTTGTGCAGATCGAACCGGGCCCGATGCCGACTTTGACGGCGTCGACACCCGCGTCTGCGAGGGCTTTCGCCGCTTCGCCGGTCGCGATGTTGCCGGCGACGACGTCGATGTCCGGATAGTTTTTCTTGAGGAGCTTGACCGTTTCGATGACCCCTTTGGAGTGACCGTGGGCGGTGTCGATGACGAAAGCGTCGACTTCGGCCGCGGCGAGCAGCTCGATGCGGCGTTCGTCGAAGGGACCGACGGCCGCGGCGACGCGCAGACGGTGTTCCGCGTCGCGGTTGTAGGCGGGGGCGTCGTTCTGAATCAGGGTTTTGACGTCGGAGAAGCTGTAGAGACCGGTGAGACGGCCGTCCGTGTCGATGGTCGGGAGCTTGCCGATCTTGTTGTCTTTCATGATTTTGTAGGCGGTCTGAAGTTCGGTTCCCTGCGGGGCGGTGATGACGTTGCGCGTCATGACGTCGGCGAGCTTGAGGGAATAATCAGAGAGATACTTGACGTCGCGGGCGGTGATGATGCCGACGAGACGTCCGTTGGAATCGACGATCGGGAACCCGGAGAAGGAGTATTGTTTTTCGTCCTTGACGTTGAGCATTTCCTCGACGGTCTGGTCGGGCGAGAAGGAAATCGGAGTGCGGATGAATCCGTTGAGGTAATACTTGACTTTGCGGACTTCATCGGCCTGTGCTTCTGGAGCGAGGTTTTTGTGAATGACGCCGATGCCGCCGAGTTTCGCCATGGCGATCGCCATTTCGCTTTCGGTCACCGTATCCATTGCGGCGCTGACGAACGGGATGTTCAGACGGATGTTGCGGGAGAACGAGGTTTCAATGCTTGTTTCGCCGGGGAGGAAATCCGCGTACTGAGTGACAAGAGAGATGTCGTCGAAAGTGAGACCTTCGTGCTTGAAAGTCCCCATAAAGTCGTCCATGAAAGCATTGCCCATTTGAATTCTCCTTCTTAATATGGGCCGCATGGTCTGCGGCAAAAGAATGTTATTCCTTTTGCCTCTGAAATATAATCTCTATTGAAAAAAAATCAAGCGGATTTCATAAAAAACAAGGAAAAAATTAAAGAAAGGCTGATTTTCAGAACAGGAATTTTTCTTGAAAAAATGAAAAAACGGTGTATATTTCAGGAAAGCGCAGGGGCGGAATCCCGCGCTCAAGCTCATTAACGGAAGGAAAACTGCAATCATGCCGGACATGAAGGAAATCATCAAGGAATCGTTCAAACACCACCTGACACGCTCTCTGGCAAAGCGTCCCGAAAAAGCAAGCGATCTTGACCGCTACCAGGCGCTGGCACTCTCCATCCGCGATCTCATGGTTGAAAAATGGCTCGCGACCAAAGACGTTTATGAGAAGGAAAAATCCAAGACCATCAACTATATATCTCTGGAATTCCTGATCGGCCGCACCATCGGCAACGCCATGATCAACCTCGGAATCTATGACGCGGCAAAAGAGGCGATGGCGGAACTCGGTTTCAACGTTGAAGAACTCCGCGAACAGGAAGTCGACGCCGGACTCGGCAACGGCGGACTCGGCCGTCTCGCCGCCTGCTTCCTCGACTCCATGGCGACTCTCGAACTGCCCTCCTACGGATACGGCATCCGCTATGACTACGGCATTTTCAAGCAGCTCATCATCGACGACTGCCAGGTTGAAGAGCCCGACAACTGGCTCAGCAACGGCAATCCGTGGGAAATCCGCCGTCCGGAACGCGCGCGCATCATCAAATTCGGCGGACACGTCGAAGAGTATCAGGACGCCGGCGTCAACAAGCTCCGCCGCAGATGGGTCAATTCCCACCAGGTTCTCGCAATGCCCTACGACACCCCGATTCCGGGCTATGCAAACAACACCGTCAACACCCTCCGTCTCTGGGCGGCCCAGGCGGTCAGCGGTTTCGACCTCAACAAATTCAATCAGGGCGACTATATCAACGCCAACCTTGAAGCCGCGCTTTCCGCGAACATCACCCGCGTCCTCTATCCGAACGACAACAACTACGAGGGCAAGGAACTGCGCCTGAAACAGCAGTACTTCCTCGTCAGCGCAACCGTTCAGGATATTGTCGCGCGAATCAAGGAAATGGGCGGCGACATCCGTGATTTCCCGAAATACGCGGTCATCCAGCTCAACGATACGCACCCGGCTCTTGCAATTCCCGAACTGATGCGCGTACTGGTCGATGAGGAAAACTTCCTTTGGGACGATGCATGGGCGATCTGCGGCAAGACCTTCAACTACACGAACCACACGCTGATGAGCGAGGCGCTCGAAAAATGGCCCACCGACCTTCTCGGCAAACTGCTTCCGCGTCATCTCGAAATCATCTACGAAATCAACTTCCGATTCCTGCGCGAAGTCGCGACGCGCTACATCGGCGACAACGACCGTCTTGCCCGCATGTCCCTCATTGAAGAGCATCCGGTCAAAATGGCGCGCATGGCGTACATGTGCGTGGTTGCAAGCAACAAGGTCAACGGCGTTGCTGCGCTGCATACGGAACTTCTGAAGAACGGACTCTTCCGCGACTTCAACGAGTTCTTCCCGGGCAAGTTTGTCAATGTCACGAACGGCATTACACCGCGCCGCTGGCTGCGCAAGGCGAATCCGGATCTTTCCGAGATCATCACGAAACGCATAGGCGGAAACTGGTGCAAGAATCTTGACGAACTCAAGAAGTTCGAGAAATACGCCGATGATCCTGCCACGATCAAGGCGGTCATGGCGGCGAAACGCGCGAACAAGGTTCGCCTTGCGGAACACATCCAGGAGATCTGCGGCGTCAAAGTCAGCCCGGATTCGATTTTCGACGTTCAGGTCAAGCGTCTGCATGAATACAAACGGCAGTACCTGAACATCCTCCACGCGATTGCGCTTTACCTGCAGCTGAAGGACAACCCGGATATGGATTTTGTGCCGCGCACGATTCTGTTCGGCGCGAAAGCCGCTCCGGGCTATTACATTGCGAAACTCATCATCCGCCTTATCAATGCGGTCGGCGACGTCATCAATGCGGATACGATGATCGGCGACAAACTGAAAGTCGTTTTCCTGCCGAACTACCGTGTTTCGCTTGCGGAGAAGATCATTCCCGCCGCGGATATTTCCGAGCAGATTTCTCTTGCGGGCACGGAAGCTTCCGGAACCGGCAATATGAAATTTGCGCTCAACGGCGCACTTACGATCGGCACGATGGACGGCGCTAACGTCGAGATTTACGAACAGGTCGGAGCGAAAAACATATTCATCTTCGGAATGAATGTGGATGAAGTCAACGCCCTCCGCGCGAAAGGCTACAACCCGCACGATGCGATCGAAGCGAATCCGTATCTGAAGCGTGCACTTGATCTGATCCGCAACGACTTCTTCTCGCCCGCGGCGCGCGGCATCTTCCAGCCGCTGATCGACACGATGAATTACGACTATTACATGGTCGCCGCCGACTTCGCTTCCTACATGAAGACGCAGGAAGAGATGGCGCAGCTTTACCGCAATCCGACGGAATGGACGAAGCGCTGCATTCACAACATCGCGAACATGGGAACGTTCTCGAGCGACCGTTCGATTCATGACTATGCGACGAAGATCTGGGATTTGAAACCGGTTCACGTCACGATGCCTGAATCCAACGACTTCCCTGCGGAGAAGAAGAAAAAAGGCAGGAAATAATCTTTCATCTCCCGCGATATCGAACGGCATGGGGGTCGGAACTCCATGCCGTTTTTTTTGTTTCATGTGAACTGAAAAAAAATCGTTTTTTTCAAGAATCCGGCTTGCAAAAAACGAAACATCTGCTATATTAATGACATACCGAATAAAACGGGGCAGTAGCTCAGTTGGCTAGAGCGATACGTTCGCATCGTATAGGTCGAGAGTTCGAATCTCTTCTGCTCCACCAACAACCATTCTCTGCTCGCGGAAGTGCTGACGCTCGCGAGCAGTTTTTTTGTCTCCTTTCCGGCTGAACAGCAAGGATTTATGGAGATTTTTCCCACAAACAGAGAATCTCTGAAATGGATTTGAGTCCGTGTGTTTTGCATAAAAACGCCCCGTTCTCTCTGTTTTCTCAGCACTCAAGTCCTGACACTTATTGGCATACATAACACTTTAGAGATGAAGGGGTTGCAAGAAACACACATCATAATATTGAAAATCCCTGTTTTTGAAAACAGAGAACATAAAAGTCCTGTGAAAAGAGCTGATGAGGCAAAAAACAGAAAAATCAGCGATGAAGTGGAACATGATCGACATTGATGTTATTGTTTAATCACCACAAAAACCGACAGAGAGGTTACAATATTGGTCAATCCTTACTATACACAGAAAATCCGCTGATTTCAACAGCATAAAGTCAAATATACGGTCAACAGTGTGCATTTTTCACTGACACGGACAAAGTTTGAGTGTTCAAGTTGGACTGGTTGGGTGCAATTCCACAAGCAAGGCTGTGACACAGAGCGCGTCGGGGAAGAATCTGAACCTGAACGGATATGTTATGCTCGGTTCGGCGGAAGCCGCGAATACGGAAATCGGCACGCCGGAAGGGAAGCTGATCATCGAGAGCGTGACTTGCAAGAGCCGCCGCGTGGGCATTCCGGCGGATCAGAAGGTTCCGACAACGGGATATTTCAAGTCGACGGAGACGGAAGTCTGTTCGGGACGAAAGAGAAGATTGTGGAATATGATTTTACGGCGGGCTCGGAAGCCGAAGCGGAGAGAGCGCGGAAACTCCTTGAGGAGAAACGCAAAGCGGCAGAGTCCGGAAAGCACGGCGACTGAACGATGAAGCACGGACGGCTCCCGCGAAGAAGATAACGTCCGGAAAATTGCGCACAATTTGAGAAAGGTTACTTGAAAAGTGACCTGTTCACT